>Ga0123336_10000601_pt1 | contig 35505 bp, 31 predicted proteins | sample SSSSmetaG_FD_96466 | JGI IMG/M metagenome (GOLD analysis project Ga0123336, IMG submission 96466) | Glacier valley bacterial and archeal communities from Borup Fiord, Nunavut, Canada, to study Microbial Dark Matter (Phase II) - ​SSSS metaG | ecosystem: Environmental > Aquatic > Freshwater > Ice...
ACTGGAAGGCTCATGCAGGTAAAGACAGTACCAACACGTGTGACATTAGTCACCAAAGCAACGATGTTATTATAGTACAAAATGACATTTTTTACAATAACATTTAGTGCACGTGTCGGTTTATGAACTGTCCCCAGTCAAGTAGATAGATGAAATAAAAATCTATTTACTAAAAAGGGAGCATTTCATTATCTGTACGTGCACTTTTGATTTTCCCTCTCAATAAAAATTTGGGAGGGAAAATATAGATGAAGGAACTGTTAAATGAGGAGTGGTTATTAAGGCTTCTTAATACCGCAAGATCCAACAGAATCAAACAGCTGGAAGCGGAGTTCGTCTCTTGGGATGAATTCAAAGAGCTAGTAATTGTGAAGAACAACATTATGAATTTACTAGAGGAGCAAATCCCAAGAGCTGTAACTGAAACTGAAATACTATTGCAATATGACGATGCCTACGGTCTGCTTGTAACCAAAGCGAGTGATTATTTCTATGATCGGGGCTTCACTGACTGTCTCAGCGTTTTGGAAGGGGCACAGGCGAAGAAACTGTTGGAGTAGGGGTGGAACTTTATAGCTGAACTTAGACGAACGAAGAGAAGACAAATGAGCGAGTAGCTCATTTGTCTTCTCTTCGTTGGGGGGCAGGAACTGGGGTGCTTATTTAGTGTGGAATACAATATTTTGAAGGATTAACAGGTTTTATGTAGAATAAATAAGTTAAATGAATATATTTAGGTAGAAGTATTCAAAGATGATATTTGTTTTGAATCAAAGACGAAGTTGGTTTGTGAATGAAGTAATTTATGCGATGTAAAGCAGTCAAGTTGTTTATAAATATAATAATGAGTGGGAAGGGTGTAATTTTTTGAAGAGTCGGATTAAACGTGTATTGGTTGTGCTCAATATTTTAGTAATAATCGCAATGTGTTCAATTTTAGGCATTGACCAGTACGTTCAACGAACTGGTTCTAAGTATATTATTGATTCCAGTGAGATTCCTAAAGCGGATGCGATACTTGTCCTAGGAGCTTATGTGTTTCCTAGTGGTACAGTTTCAACTATGCTAAATGATCGTTTGACTGAGGCCTATCAGCTTTACGAACAAGGGAAAGCTGATAAGATTCTGGTTAGTGGCGACCATGGGCAAGTAGATTACGACGAAGTTAATGCAATGAAGAAGTTCCTAATAGATAAGGGAGTTCCGGCAAATAACATTTTCATGGACCATGCCGGCTTTAGCACATATGAGAGTCTCTATAGGGCAAGAGATATATTTCAAGTAAAAAAGGTTATAGTCGTAACCCAAGAATATCACCTAATGAGAGCTGTATTTATCGCAAGGGAACTTGGCGTTGAGGCTTATGGAGTACCATCTGATTTACGCGATTATGGTGAAGTTATGATTCAATACCGCTTTAGAGAGGTGGCAGCCAGAAACAAGGATTTCATCACAGCCAAGTTCACCAGACCTCAACCGGCCTTCCTAGGCGAAGCAATACCAATGACCGGAGATGGAAGGGCAACAGACGACAAGTAAGGATATTCTTGGATAGCTCAAAGTGGAACATATTTTTACTTTAGAAATCGAAAAGAACTATTTGAAAATAGAAATAAAAATGATGAGAAGTAAATGTTGCCTTGACCTCCCAATGCTGGCGCACTGGAAGGCTCATGCTGGTAGGATCAGTACCAACACACATGACATTAGTCACCAAAGCAACAGTGTTATTATAGTATGATTTTGCATTTTTTACAATAACATTTAGTGCATGTTGCGGTTTATCCGGACGTGCACTTTTGATTTTTCCCTCCTCAATAAAAATTTGAGAGGATGAAGGAACTATTAAATGAAGGGTGGCCATTAAGGATTCTTAATGCTCCTAGAGCCAACAGAATGAGACAGCTTAAGGAAGAGTTTGTTACTTGGGATGAATTCAAAGAGCTAGTAATTGTGAAGAACAACTTAATGGATTTACTGGAGTAGCAGATTCCACGAGCAGAAACAGAAACTGAAATACTTTTGCAGTATGACGATGCCTACGGTCTGCTCGTAGCAAAAGCTAGCGGTTATTTCTATGAGCGGGACTTTGCTGACTTTCTCAATGTTTTAGAAGGGGCACAGGCGAAGAGGCTGTTGAAGTAGGGGCGGAATGGGGAAAATAAGGTAAGAATAAGCATAGGAGCTTTAACAGTTTCTATGTTTATTTTTATTGTTCAGAAAATGCCAAAATCCGCCTAAATTTCTTCAGGCGGAAAGGCATTACGCAATCAATAATTTATAATTATATTTAAATCCACGCTTTTTAGCGACAATTTATTATAACCTGTTTAATAATAAATTTAAACAATGAATTAAATAATTCAACCAAAAAACAAACCAAAAAATAAATGTATATTATGGAAAAAAATGTTGTAATCCCTATGTAATAATGATACAATATTGCCAATAGATTACAATATTTATAAACAATATTTTATTATTATGAAATATATTAATAAGGAGCTAATATGCATATTGCTCATATAAATCCGACAACTAAAAAGGAGCAAACAGTAGCTGAACATTGTAAAAATGTTGGTCACTATTGCGAATGCTTTGGCGGGAAAATAGGCATTAATGAGACTGCTAAGCTAGTTGGAAGCCTTCATGATTTTGGCAAAGATAAAGATGAATTTGAAGAATATCTGCGGTACAGCAATGCTCACCCTGACGACCATTCACAGAAAGGTAAAGTAAACCATTCCTCTGCAGGCTCAAGATATATCTTCGAAAATTACAATGAAGGTGCTTCTTTCCAAAGACTTACAGCTCAATTGATAGCTTTGGCGATTTGCGGACATCACGGAGGATTATCTGATGTAATAAGTTTAGACGGATTTGATGATTTTGCAAAGAGAATCTATCCCGAAAAGGACATAAGCTTTGATGAATGCTTTAAAAATTTCACAAAAGATTATATGGAAGTTCCTCAAATTGCTGAACACTTCTACAAATCAAGAGATGAAATTGTAGAGATAATTAATAAAATGAAAGCAGCAAAGATATTTGATACTTTTGGAATGCATCTACTTATGAAATATCTGTTTTCCTGCCTAATAGATGCAGATAGACTGGATACCTATAATTTCATGGAAGATAAGCAGCAGGGAGGAACGAACACGAATACAAACGACTTGTGGTTGGAGCTGTCTGACAGGCTTGAAGATGCTATGAGTAAATTCAAAAAGAAAAATAACGTTGATATATTGAGAGGAGAGATTTCAGATTCGTGTAAGAATTTTGCCAGAAATGAACCAGGTATTTATCAACTATGTGTTCCGACAGGTGGAGGTAAAACCCTGTCCAGTCTGAGATATGCCCTTGAACATGCTAAAATTAAAGAGTTCAAAAAGGATAGAATATTTTATATAATTCCATTTACTACCATTATTGATCAAAATGCTCGTGTGATTAAAGATATATTGAAGCGAAATGATGTGATTCTGGAGCATCATTCGAACCTTGTTATTGACAATGATAATGAGGAATACACACTATTAACAGAACGCTGGAGTTCGCCTATTATTTTAACTACAATGGTGCAATTTTTAAACACGCTGTTTGCAGGAGGAACGCAACATGTTAGGAGGATGCATAATCTTGCAAACTCCGTCATAATTTTTGATGAAATTCAATCCGTTCCGATAAAATGCATTTATATGTTAAACGGCGCTCTGAATTTCCTTTCAAAGATTTGCAATGCCACAATAATTCTTTGTACTGCAACCCAGCCACTTCTTTCTGAGACAGATAAGCCATTGCAATTAAGTACACCTGTTAATATCATAGAAAATGTTGACGAAAAATTCCGACAGTTTAAACGAGTAAATTTGGTGGATAGCCGAATCAATGGAGGCTATGCTATCAGTGAACTTGCAGATTTTGTGCTTGAAAGAATGAAGAGTGTAAAAAACACTCTTGTTATTTTAAATACTAAAAATTCAGCAAGAGATCTTTTTAACCAGCTAAATCAATTAAATAAAATTCTACCTATTAGCGAAAAATTTATCATTTTTCATCTAAGCACCAATATGTGTCCCAAACATAGAATGAAAATTTTAGATGAGATAAAAGAAAAATTGGTTAACTACAGGGTAATTTGCATTAGTACCCAGTTGATTGAAGCGGGGGTAGATATTTCATTTGAGTGTGTAGTAAGGGCAATTGCAGGACTTGACAGCATTGCGCAGGCAGCAGGAAGGTGTAATCGTAACGGAGAGAAGCCTTGCAGTAATGTTTATATAGTAAATGTTAAGGATGAAAGTTTGTCAATGCTTACTGATATTAAAGAGGGAAGGACCTGTACTATGAGGGTACTTGATGAGTTTAAGGATAATCCCGAAACCTTCCATGGCGACTTGCTTTCACCAAAAGCTATTAAAAAGTACTACGATTACTATTTTCACAGCAGAGAGGAAGAGATGGGTTATAATATTAAGCTTGAAAACGCAAAGCTTTATGACTTGCTATCAATTAATGACAAGGGAACAAAAGCCTATGTTGATAGATTGGGTAATCGGCCCCAATATCCCATTAAGCAAGCTTTTAAAACAGCAGGAGAGAATTTTTGTGTTATAGACAATAATACCAAGGGGGTTCTTGTACCTTATGGCGAGGGCAAAAACTTGATTACAAAGATCAATGGTAACTGTAGCTTTGGACAACTAAAGGAATATATAAAGGAAGCACAGCAATATTCAGTAAATCTATATGACAATGATTTAAGAAAAATAGATAGTGGAATATATCAACTAAAAAATGGAGGGATACTTTCACTGGAGGAGGCATTTTATGACAAAGACTTAGGCGTTATTACGGAAGGGAAGTTAATGGAAATTTTGACAACATAAAAAACTTAATGGAAGAGGGTGATGATTTTGCAAAAAGAAAATAGTGTTGAGTTTAAAGTAAGTGGTAGATATGCATTGTTCAGTGACCCGATAACGCGGATGGGTGGTGAAAAGTTCTCCTACCAGGTGCCAACATACCAAGCGTTAAAGGGTATTTTGGAAAGCGTCTACTGGAAGCCAACGTTTATTTGGTATATTGACGAGGTCCGTGTTATGAATAGGATTACAACACAGTCACAAGGTATACGCCCGATTAACTATAATCAGCCATCAAATACCCTATCCATATATACCTATTTATCTAACGTTGAGTATCAAGTCAAGGCACATTTTGAATGGAATTTAAACCGTCCGAATTTAGAACAGGACAGAAATGAAAATAAGCACTTCTTTATTGCAAAAAGAATGCTTGAACGTGGAGGTAGACGTGATATTTTCTTAGGTACACGTGAGTGTCAAGGTTACGTTGAGCCATGTAGATACGGAGAAGGCAGTAGCAATTATGATGACTATGGGGAGCTTTCATTTGGAGTGATGTTCCACGGGTTTGACTATCCTGATGAAACAGGAGAGGACAAATTGGTGGCAAGGCTTTGGACGCCGGTGATGAGGAATGGATATATAAAGTTTATAAAGCCTCAAGAATGTTCAATAAAGCGTGAAATATCAAAAATGAAAGCAAAGGTGTTTGGTGAGGGTAATTTCAGTGGGCTACAGGAATTTGAGGGGGTGGAGCTTTGAGTTGGATGAAAAAACTTTATGCAACCTATGAAAATTGTGAGAGCATGGTAGGAAAGAAAGCTGCTGATGAAAAAACTCCACTTTTGCCTATAGCCCACTCGACGCAAAATGCACAGCTTGAGGTGTCACTAGACATAAATGGGAATTTTAGAAATGCAAGCATTATTGATAAGAAGGATGCGGTCACGATTATTCCTGTAAATGAAGATAGTTCAAGCAGAAGTAGCGGAGTTGCACCACACCCACTATTTGATAAGTTGCAATATGTTGCAGGGGATTATGCTCAATTTGTTGATACCAAAAAAGGAGAAGTGTTCTTTGAAAAATATATAAAGCAATTGGAGGATTGGTGCAGTTCACCCTTTAAGAACAAAAAAGTCTGTGCCATCCTGACATATTTGCAAAAAGGAATACTTATTTCTGATTTGGTGGAGCAGAAGGTCTTGCAGTGCAGGGAAGATGGAAAACTTAATCCTGCCATAAAACTAGATGTAGGCTCGCAGTGCGATGCATTTGTTCGTTTCAGAGTAAATGTTGTGGGAGACAATGAATCTGCAATTTGGCTAGACCAGGATGTACAAGATAGCTTTATAAAATACTACATAAGCCTTCAGAAGAATAAAGAGCTATGTTATGCAAGTGGGCAAGAAATGTCTTGTTCTGAAAAACATCCTGCAAAAATTCGTAATGCTGCTGACAAGGCAAAGCTGATTTCAGGGAATGATACGAGTGGTTTTACATATAGAGGAAGATTTTCAGACAAGGGACAAGCTGTAAACGTGGGATATGAAACATCACAGAAGGCTCACAATGCATTGAAATGGCTGATTGACAAACAGGGCTATAAAAATTATGATCAGGTAATTGTTACCTGGGGAACTAAAAATCAAAATATTCCACCTGTTTATGGAGATTCTTCTGAGCTTTTTGCAGATGAGGAGAGACTTACTTCTCCCTCAACCTCAGAGGAATTTGCAAAGAGATTGTCTACTGCAATATCGGGCTACAAATGTGATTTGGACAACAAGGCAGAATTAGTGGTAATGGGTTTAGACTCTGCAACGACAGGGAGACTTTCGATTATATATTACCGAGAGTTAAACGGCTCAGAGTTTCTGGAAAGAATTAAATACTGGCATAGCACCTGTGTCTGGCGGCATACCTACAAATTTATAGTTGATGGCGTTGACGAAAAGGGCAAACCCAAATACAAGCAAATAACATTCGTTGGAGCACCCGCACCTAAGGATATTGCACTCGCTGCATTTGGTTCAAAGGCAAGTGACAAGCTTATAAAAGCAACTGTGGAAAGGATTCTTCCATGCATTGTTGATAGAGCGAGGTTTCCATATGACATTGTAAATGCAGCGGTAAGCAGGGCTAAAAATCCAATTTCAATGGAAAGATTCGAATGGGAAAAGGTACGTAGCATTACTTGCGCTTTAGTAAGAAAATATAGGCTTGAAAGATTTGAGGAGGAATGGTCAATGGAACTGGATAAAAAAGTAACAGATACTAATTATCTTTGTGGGAGACTGCTCGCAGTTGCCGATGAGATTGAAGGTTGGGCTTTATATGAGATGAAGGATAAGAGGGAAACAAATGCTATAAGGCTATTTGAAAGATTTGCACAAAACCCTTCTAAGACGTGGGGAATCATTGTAAAAAAACTCATCCCATATGAAATTAAACTGACTAAGCTAGGAAGAAATTATAAGTGGCTGTTAGACCTTAGAGAAGAAATATCACAAAAAATTAATTTTGATGAGTTTAATACATTTAAAAATTTAGATGGAAGATTTATACTTGGATTTGATTGCCAAAAGAAGGAAATTCATGACGTAATAAGTAATAAGAAAGTCACCAAGTCCAGTTCTAATAAAACAGAATCCATAAATAGTGAAGAGGAGGAAATATAAAATGGGGGAATTTATAAATAAGATTGACTTTGCAGTGATTGTTTCTGCAAAAAATGCAAACCCAAATGGGGATCCATTAAATGGTAATCGTCCAAGGGAAAACTATGAAGGTTATGGCGAAATTTCTGATGTTTGTATTAAAAGAAAAATTCGCAACCGCCTGCAGGATATGGGAAAGGAAATTTTTGTTCAATCAGATGAACGAAGAAGTGATGGTTTTAGGAGCCTCAAAGATAGGGCAGATGGCTGTGCTGAACTTAAGAAAGTGATAAAGGACAAGGAGCAATATGCAGTGGTAGCGTGTGATAAATGGATTGATGTCAGAAGTTTTGGACAGGTTTTCGCCTTTAAGTCCGGAGATGACAATTCTGTTTCAATTGGAATCAGAGGACCTGTTTCAATTCACACTGCAGTTAGTGTTTCACCAGTAGAGATTTCAAGTATGCAGATTACAAAGAGTGTAAACGGTGAGACAAATAAAGATCCAGACAAAAAATCTTCCGATACAATGGGTATGAAGCACAGGGTTGAATTTGGACTTTACAAAATCTACGGTAGCATAAATCATCAGCTAGCTACAAAGACTGGTTTTAGTGACGAAGACTCGGAGCTAATCAAGCAAGCATTGATAACACTTTTTGAAAATGATTGCTCATCAGCGAGGCCTGATGGAAGTATGGAAGTTTGTAAGGTTTATTGGTGGAAGCATAACTGTCCAACTGGTCAATATTCTTCTGCCAAGGTACATAGAACATTGAAGATTGCACCTATTCCTGGGGATAATGAACCAAAAAGCTTTAATGACTACTCTATAACCCTTGAAAATTTAGAAGGATTAAAACCTGAAATATATGATGGAATATAATGAGGACGATTATCTGAATATTGCGGGGTTACAGCATTTTTCATTCTGTCGCAGACAGTGGGCACTTATTCACATTGAACAGCAATGGCAGGAAAATCTGCGAACAATTGAAGGACAAATACTTCATGAAAAAGCCCACGACGGCTACTCATCAGAAAAGCGTAGCGATGTAATCATTTCGCGAGGAATGGCAATTTTTTCAAGGACACTTGGAATAAATGGTGTCTGTGATATTGTTGAGCTTCAGAAATCAAATGGTGGTGTAAAAATTTTCGGCAGGGAAGGTTTATATAAGCCTGTCCCTGTTGAATATAAACGTGGAAAACCGAAGGATGGTGACTGCGATTCCTTACAGTTATGTGCGCAGGCTATGTGCCTTGAGGAAATGCTTTTGTGTGAGATTCCTAAAGCTTATTTGTTTTATGGTGAAACAAATCACAGGCAAATGGTTGAAATTTCTAAAACTTTGCGTGATAAGGTAAAATCAATGCTTATGGAAATGCACGAATTTTACGATAGGCGCTATACCCCAAAAGTTAAGCCTACAAAAAGCTGCAAGGCGTGCTCACTTGCTGAAATTTGTATACCAAAGCTTAACAAGAATCTATCTGTATCACAATATATTAGAGATAATATTTCGGAGGAGGGGAGTAAATGAAAAAGTTATTGAACACATTGTATGTGACCTCTCCTAACACGTATTTGTCACTTGATGGTGAGAATATTGTTATCCAAAAAGATGGAGGGGAATTTGCGAGGATACCACTCCACAACCTTGAAAGTATTGTGGCATTTGGTTATACAGGTGCAAGCCCTGCGTTGATGGGAGCGTGTGCAAAGAAAAATATTGGGCTGTCATTTATGACTCAAAGTGGAAAATTCTTATCGAGAATTGTTGGGGAAAATCGTGGGAATGTTACACTAAGAAAAGCACAATACCGCATTTCTGATAGTGAAGTGCAAAGTACAAGTATTGCGAGAAACTTCATTGTTGGGAAGATTTTTAATGCTCGATGGGTAATTGAAAGAGCAACAAGGGATTACACACTGCGACTTGATGTTGAAAAGTTAAAAAGGGCATCACAATTCATGGCAAAATCTATTGATAATGTGATTAGTTGTGAAAATCTTGAGCAACTACGCGGTTTTGAGGGTGAGGCTGCAAGTCAATATTTTAGTGTATTCGATGATTTAATTCTGCAACAAAAGGATGATTTCTTCTTTAATGCTAGGAATAAACGTCCTCCACTGGATAATGTGAACGCAATGCTTTCTTTTGTCTACACTCTTTTGGCACATGATGTTGCTGGGGCACTTGAAACGGTTGGACTTGATGCCTATGTTGGATTTCTCCACAGAGACAGACCAGGAAGAATATCGCTTGCTCTTGACTTAATGGAGGAATTAAGGTCAGTTTATGCGGATAGATTTGTATTATCTCTGATTAACAAAAGGATTGTAAACGAAAAAGGGTTTATGCAGAAGGAAAATGGAGCTGTTGTCATGGAAGAGGACACTCGGAAGGCTATCCTAACGGCTTGGCAAGGGAAAAAACAAGAGAAAATCACTCATCCATTTCTCAATGAAAAACTTGAGTGGGGACTCGTCCCATATGCACAGTCAATGTTGCTTGCAAGGTATATTCGTGGTGATTTGGATGAATACCCCCCATTTCTCTGGAAGTAGGTGGAAAAATGTTAGTATTGATTACCTATGATGTGAATACGGAAACTGCCGCCGGGAAAAGGCGTTTACGAAAGGTTGCGAAACAGTGCGTAAACTATGGGCAACGTGTACAAAACTCAGTTTTTGAGTGTGTGTTGGATGCGGCGAAGTGCCGCGAGGTCCAACATAAACTTGAGCAAATTATTGATAAGGATAAGGACAGTTTACGATTCTACTACTTGGGGAACAATTACAAAAGTAAAGTTGAGCACTTTGGTGCAAAGGAAAGCTTTGATGTTGAGGGTCCTCTGATAGTTTAGGTGCGAATGTATAGCTAGCATGATTTACTAGTAGCTTTCGCACTGAAAAGAAAGTAGAAATAACAATTTTTTTGATGAATTTTGTACAGCCATTCTTGATAATTAAAATTATTTATAGAAAATGACTAATATCGCAAAAATGTTAAACAATTTTTTGTGCATTTTTGCTGTCGCTCCCTTTGCGGGGAGCGTGGATTGAAATCTTACAAGCGATATAGAGCTCGCCTTTTGGATCTCGTCGCTCCCTTTGCGGGGAGCGTGGATTGAAATATTTTTGCCATAAAGAAACTACACCAAAGTTAATGTCGCTCCCTTTGCGGGGAGCGTGGATTGAAATAATGTCATAAGGGTTTGTATTAAACTCAGCCAAAGGTCGCTCCCTTTGCGGGGAGCGTGGATTGAAATTTACTGTACCGGAAAAATCAAAGACATCTTGTTTGTCGCTCCCTTTGCGGGGAGCGTGGATTGAAATGTCTGGCTGTCCTTGTCTTTCCCAGCCGTATTGTGTCGCTCCCTTTGCGGGGAGCGTGGATTGAAATCTTCCACTTTCATTCACTCGCCTCCAACCAGTAGTCGCTCCCTTTGCGGGGAGCGTGGATTGAAATGATGTCTTTATGTGTATATATTTTTTCACTTGTTGTCGCTCCCTTTGCGGGGAGCGTGGATTGAAATTTTTTCAGCCCTTGGGATGCTGTCATCGTTGTAAGTCGCTCCCTTTGCGGGGAGCGTGGATTGAAATTTTGCTACCATGGCCTTTTATGTGTTTTATGTTGGTCGCTCCCTTTGCGGGGAGCGTGGATTGAAATCAGATCTACATCTTTAGTTTTGATGGTTAAAAGGTCGCTCCCTTTGCGGGGAGCGTGGATTGAAATAAAAATACATAGAAGCTGCAAATTAGAAGGGAGCAGTCGCTCCCTTTGCGGGGAGCGTGGATTGAAATCCTAATAGTTTTATCCACCATCTTTAAATCATTATGTCGCTCCCTTTGCGGGGAGCGTGGATTGAAATAAATCTGAAAAGTACATACCACAATCCACAGGAGTCGCTCCCTTTGCGGGGAGCGTGGATTGAAATAGACCATACAAGATAGGATGCAATTAAAGCGTTGGGTCGCTCCCTTTGCGGGGAGCGTGGATTGAAATTTGCTGCTGATCGCGTTCCTCGGTGTACTCATCGAGTCGCTCCCTTTGCGGGGAGCGTGGATTGAAATATTTTTATTGATTTTCATTGTTTCTCCCTTCGCAAGTCGCTCCCTTTGCGGGGAGCGTGGATTGAAATTTGAAGCATATTCAAAGTGGTTAAGTGAGGTAAAGTCGCTCCCTTTGCGGGGAGCGTGGATTGAAATTTTATCTTTGCTAGAGCTTGTTCCGTAAGATAATGTCGCTCCCTTTGCGGGGAGCGTGGATTGAAATTAGCTCTGCTGTTTCATCTTCTGGTATTTTATGTGTCGCTCCCTTTGCGGGGAGCGTGGATTGAAATTTGCTGGAGTTGTCCACTTACCTATGAAGCAGATGAAGTCGCTCCCTTTGCGGGGAGCGTGGATTGAAATTTTTTGAAGCTGTGCTACATGTCGAATCACTTATGTCGCTCCCTTTGCGGGGAGCGTGGATTGAAATCTTATGAAAATTAACCTGCTTACCCTTTTCTCTGGGTCGCTCCCTTTGCGGGGAGCGTGGATTGAAATTAAATTGCTCATATTATTATTTGAAACATCCATATGTCGCTCCCTTTGCGGGGAGCGTGGATTGAAATTCCATCTCTCGTTATATCCACGCTCTGTGCTGCTACGTCGCTCCCTTTGCGGGGAGCGTGGATTGAAATGAAAAGGCCGTTAAGGAAAGTCCAAATATGGAGTGTCGCTCCCTTTGCGGGGAGCGTGGATTGAAATCTGTATCAATATTAACTAACCTCTGAACTGGCATAGTCGCTCCCTTTGCGGGGAGCGTGGATTGAAATGGTCTAATACATGAACGGACAATATCTGACTGAAGTCGCTCCCTTTGCGGGGAGCGTGGATTGAAATGATATTGCATTGGTGGAATGGATGCTGCTGACAGCTGGTCGCTCCCTTTGCGGGGAGCGTGGATTGAAATTCCTGTAACCGATAACCTGCCCTTATCCCCAATGTCGCTCCCTTTGCGGGGAGCGTGGATTGAAATTTTGGCTTTATCAAACATATCAAAAGCCATAAGGTCGCTCCCTTTGCGGGGAGCGTGGATTGAAATTTCTAAGTGTTAACCGCTCCCCAATAGCCAAATTGTCGCTCCCTTTGCGGGGAGCGTGGATTGAAATGAATAGCTTTTGCCTTATCACCTGGCAAATTTTTGTCGCTCCCTTTGCGGGGAGCGTGGATTGAAATCGATTGGGATATGCTCTCTACTGTACAATAAACTGTCGCTCCCTTTGCGGGGAGCGTGGATTGAAATGTAATTGGTGCCGTGTCTAGCCTACGCACAAATGTCGCTCCCTTTGCGGGGAGCGTGGATTGAAATCATATTGCCCTCCTAGTTACTTCGCTAATTAAATGTCGCTCCCTTTGCGGGGAGCGTGGATTGAAATTTGCTGATCCAGTTTGCTTTCGCCTGTCTGCAGGCGTCGCTCCCTTTGCGGGGAGCGTGGATTGAAATGCGCCTGGGCAGCTTGGCTTTGATATCGGATCAAGTCGCTCCCTTTGCGGGGAGCGTGGATTGAAATCTTTTTTGGGTGGGTAGTTACTTGCTGGATGTGGTCGCTCCCTTTGCGGGGAGCGTGGATTGAAATTCCCTCTGACTTGCGTTCAAGGCCAATGAGAATAGTCGCTCCCTTTGCGGGGAGCGTGGATTGAAATAATAAACTGTTGTACTTTAGTTTGCTCTTTATGTGTCGCTCCCTTTGCGGGGAGCGTGGATTGAAATGTTTAGCTGCTAGTGTTTCCTCTGGCATGAATGAAGTCGCTCCCTTTGCGGGGAGCGTGGATTGAAATTTGTAGACCATTCTAAGTTTTCAACTCTATTATCGGTCGCTCCCTTTGCGGGGAGCGTGGATTGAAATGCTAAGTTGGTTGTACCATTGCCCTATCTCTACGTCGCTCCCTTTGCGGGGAGCGTGGATTGAAATAGTTTGATTATTGGCTCCCAATCTTCTTTATTGGGGTCGCTCCCTTTGCGGGGAGCGTGGATTGAAATTCCTGAGCGGCTTCGTCTTTAGCCGTTGGGTCACGTCGCTCCCTTTGCGGGGAGCGTGGATTGAAATCGCAGCTCTCTGGAGGTGTGGCCACACTTATTACGTCGCTCCCTTTGCGGGGAGCGTGGATTGAAATTGTAGTTTCATGTAAATGGTATTCGTCCAATACAAGTCGCTCCCTTTGCGGGGAGCGTGGATTGAAATCACTTATACAAGCCCCACACTGATATCCCTGCATGTCGCTCCCTTTGCGGGGAGCGTGGATTGAAATCATTTTGTAGCAACTCCTTATATTAGTTTATAATGTCGCTCCCTTTGCGGGGAGCGTGGATTGAAATGGTTATGTCCAAGCCTGCAATACCGTCTGTAGTAAGTCGCTCCCTTTGCGGGGAGCGTGGATTGAAATCTTTCAAACTTATCAACTTATCACAGGCATATGGTCGCTCCCTTTGCGGGGAGCGTGGATTGAAATCCCCGAGAATCGAAAGGGGAATTTATATGAATAAGTCGCTCCCTTTGCGGGGAGCGTGGATTGAAATGTCTGAGGCTGCGATACTATAAACATACCGTTACAGGTCGCTCCCTTTGCGGGGAGCGTGGATTGAAATAATACCAAAGAAATAACATAATTAAAGAGGATTGAGTCGCTCCCTTTGCGGGGAGCGTGGATTGAAATCATTACAAAGTCGATTACAGAGCCAGTTTTACCGCGTCGCTCCCTTTGCGGGGAGCGTGGATTGAAATCATTATATAACTATTGTTACCCGTTTGGCAATATGTCGCTCCCTTTGCGGGGAGCGTGGATTGAAATTAAACTCTCCCCTAGATGGATTATCAACAATCAGCGTCGCTCCCTTTGCGGGGAGCGTGGATTGAAATTTATAATTTTACTATCATAACTACTGAAATCGTTGTCGCTCCCTTTGCGGGGAGCGTGGATTGAAATTTTTTGGTCTTTAACAAACACTTTTAAATATTTAAGTCGCTCCCTTTGCGGGGAGCGTGGATTGAAATGCTACAAGGCCGTCAGCGTTACGGACATATGATTTCGTCGCTCCCTTTGCGGGGAGCGTGGATTGAAATCTTTTCTTTGTGAAATGGGCAAGGTGTAAACCCAGTCGCTCCCTTTGCGGGGAGCGTGGATTGAAATAAAATGGAGACATAATCAGCCAACAGACTATTACGTCGCTCCCTTTGCGGGGAGCGTGGATTGAAATTTGTATGTGTTTTGGTAATATCTCACCTATAAGCGTCGCTCCCTTTGCGGGGAGCGTGGATTGAAATCATCACCTTTAAAATACTTTTCCTTGTCATACAAGTCGCTCCCTTTGCGGGGAGCGTGGATTGAAATCGAAACTAAACACAAAATATAAATGCTCATATTGCGTCGCTCCCTTTGCGGGGAGCGTGGATTGAAATTATTGTAAAATCTAACAGTGGCTTTGACCAAGATAGTCGCTCCCTTTGCGGGGAGCGTGGATTGAAATTTTTTAGCTCTTCGTTTAGCTCTCGCATGATTTTGTCGCTCCCTTTGCGGGGAGCGTGGATTGAAATCACCTCCTTACGTCTATAAAATTACGCCGATGCGCGTCGCTCCCTTTGCGGGGAGCGTGGATTGAAATATCTCCCAGTCAGACACTTCAAATTTATTCAATGCGTCGCTCCCTTTGCGGGGAGCGTGGATTGAAATTGCTAATCGGCTTCGATATTGCAGATGGTGATTACGTCGCTCCCTTTGCGGGGAGCGTGGATTGAAATTAAGGCCTTATCTCTCTCATCCATCAATTCCTCTAGTCGCTCCCTTTGCGGGGAGCGTGGATTGAAATCAGCTGAACCAGAGCTTTGTGACGCTCTATGGAAGTCGCTCCCTTTGCGGGGAGCGTGGATTGAAATAAATATTACGATATACTTTACTCAACTAAAGCAAGTCGCTCCCTTTGCGGGGAGCGTGGATTGAAATCTATTATACCACTTTTATGAAAAAACATTCAAAAAGTCGCTCCCTTTGCGGGGAGCGTGGATTGAAATCTCATAATCATCTGTTGTACCGTATGGTATTTTGTGTCGCTCCCTTTGCGGGGAGCGTGATTGAAATTTTATTAAGCTTATCTAAATAAAAATCCTTATATTGTCGCACCTTCACGGGTGCGTGGATTTTAACGTAAAGGCCAAGGATTAACAATCTATAATACTCATAACCTAATACCGATTCAAAAGGAGAATAAAAATATGGTTACACTTATTGAAATATTAAAATCAACATGGTATATATGGGTTCTAGCCATTGCAGTAAGCATATTAAAGCTATTTCTGCCTAAGATTAAAGGCTATTTCGGGGAAAAGTCAGTTGCGTTCTTCCTTTCCAGACTTGACCCTGAAAAGTACAAGGTAATCAACAATATTATGCTGCAAATATGTGGTAGAACAACACAAATAGATCACGTTGTAGTGTCCAATTATGGAATATTTGTAATTGAAACAAAAAATTATCAGGGTTGGATTATGGGGAATGAGTACGATGATAACTGGACACAGGTAATTTACAAGAGGAAGGAAAAACTTCATAATCCAATAAAACAGAATTATGGGCATATACAGGCTTTGAAGGAAGTTCTAAGTGAGCAGTATCCTGATATTAACTATATTTCAATAGTGGCTTTTACTACCAAAGCAGACCTTAAGGTTAAGACTACTACCGATGTTGTATATACAGTTAATTTACCGAGAACTATCAGAAAATATACCGCTGAAACTACATCTGACTCTGTCAAAAAACAGATATATTCTCAGTTGTGTTCTTTGAACATAGATAACAAGGAAAATAGAAAGTCGCATGTACAGGCGATACATAATAATTTGTCAGAAAAGAACAGTAAAATTGATAACAATATCTGTCCGAAATGTGGAGGAAATTTAGTTTTAAGAAACGGAAAGAACGGACGATTTAAAGGTTGTGACAACTTTCCAAAGTGTAGATTTATTTATAAATAAAGTTCCTTGAAGAGAGTGGTATGAGTGGTCTTGTCAGATCTTATATGAGTGGAGTTAAGGTTGAATTATTTGAGATAAGTATTTATTCTTAAAAAAAGCAGATAATAAAGTTGCATAATAATAGCGTAAGGAGATGTTTAAGTGAGTATTACAGGTGTAGTAAAATGGTACGACAATGAAAGGGGATTTGGTTTTATATCCGGAAATGATGGCGAGGACGTATTTGTTCATAAATCACAGATTAAAGAGAAATCCTTTGAAAAGGAGCTGCATGAAGGTCAGTCAGTTACTTTTGATGTAATAGAAAAAGAAAAAGGACCTTCTGCTATAAATGTTCAAATAATGTAATGTAAGCTATCGGGGCTCTCAGTGAGATTTAATCACTGAGAGTCCTTTTGATATATAAACAGCAATTCTTTATATCATGTCACAGTGAACCAATATTCTCCCAAGTATCCTTTATCAATAATATTGTGGCTAGGGAATTTCCTTTTTCTTTCGTATCAATATAGGCTCCGAGTTTAATGAAATCTTCCTCAATGTTGTTTACATAATCATGATCTATATCTACTTGGAGCAAAGGCTTAACTTTTTTCCAGGTCTTTTGTGATTCCAGTATACTTGATTTTGCATCGCTCCAATTTTCGCTTCGAATACTCATCTCGGCTTGTTTAAGATGGTCTGAAAAGCCTGTTTTTTTGTCTATAGGCTTTTGAAGGAGTCCACAAGCACAAATGTTTATTAAAATGCTAACAATAAGTATTAAATATAAAATCTTCTTTTTCAAAGTTACCCCTCCATGTCTAATTATTTGTAGAAATTATATAGAACGGCTTGTCTCCTTTTAAATCAACATACAGATTCCCTTTTGTATCCAGTTGAGCCAAGGATACTTCAGCAGCTTCACGTATATTTTGTTTATTTAATTGATGGTGAAGCCAAGCTTTTGAAAGGCCTAATGAATGCAGTTCTTCCTCTTGAATCATGCCATCCATGATCAGAGTTGTTGGTAAACCATCGTATTGGGCGGTAAGCTTCATATCACTGGGAGTTAATGGTTGTTTATCTGATTTTTTTTGTATGCTTATTTTACCCCCAGGTTCAAATAAGGCATTCTCAACATCAGCTACACTAAATACTCCCTGTGTTCTAAGTTCAGACATTAGTTCTTCAATGGGGATTCGTATCTTTTTTAGATTTTCTTCAAGAATTTTCCCATCTTTTACGACAACTGTTGCTTCTCCATCAACAACCTTACGTAACCATGAGTTGTGTATACCTACAACTGCAAGTAAAATAGCCAGAATTGCCCAAGTACCCATCCCGGCTAAAGTAGCCAGTGTATTTTCGTTTACCTGTACTGAGAGCGTGCCAGCTATAGAACCTATAGTAATTCCTACAATATAATCGAAAAAAGTAAGCTGGGCAACTTGTTGTTTACCCATCAATCGAACAAGTATCAGTAATACAAAGAATGAGATAGCGGAACGAATAATTACAACTACGGTTATTGGCACAATACAACCTCCTTTTTTAAAACCTCATATTAAACAATATTGTTTCCCCATGTGCTTTATTTAATAAGAGTTATTTATCCATAAAAGGTATTCATAATACTGAATTACTAATTTTTGTGTGGTAGATAAACGAATTAAAACGTCAATAAAAGCAAAAATAATATGTGAAATGGAGGTGGTTTTATATGACGGTAGCTTCACAAGTAAAACAAACCTTAGCTGGGATAAAAGGTGTCCAAGGTACTTTAAGAATATATACGACACAAACACAGAATGATGAAACTAAATCAGCATTCAATGAGGCACTGGAAGTAACCCACGATATTATTAACGATTTGGAAGAACGAGTACAGATTTTAGAGAATGAAGAACCACAATATAAAGGAAATTAGTTGGGAGTATAATCATGCAAATGTGGATGCAAATCTTATTAAGAACAACTTCTTTATTTTTTCTAACACTTATTTTAATTAGGTTGATGGGAAAAAGAAATATATCACGAATGGCACCGTTTAACTTTGTAAGCTATATTGTTATTGCCATATTGGCTGCATTAATTTCGGCCAATATTATTACAAATTTAGCGTTTGGATTTATTGCTATGGGTGTATGGGTAGCGTTTCCCATATTACTAGACTACTTATCATTAAAGAGCAAAGGTATACACGACTTGATCCAAGGTAAAGAAGCAGTACTAATTAAACATGGAAAGATTATGGAAGATAATCTAATGAAAACAAGGCTTACAGGGGAAGAACTATTACGGGAGTTACGACATAAGAATGCTTTTAACCTTGCTGATGTGGAGTTCGCCGTAATGGAAATGACTGGGGAGATAAATGTTTTCCTCAAATCAGATAAGAAGCCTGTAACTGCTCATGATTCTGGAACAAAGACTGCGCCACAGGCTGAGCCCCAAACTATTATTTTAGATGGAAACGTCCTAAACGAATCTCTCTCTTCTCTCGGATTAAACAAAGAGTGGCTTAGAATCCAATTGGAAAGTATGGGAGTCTCTTTAGATAATGTATTTTTAGGACAGGTGGATTCATCAGGAGATCTTTATTTAGATCTTTTTGATGATGCTGTTGAGCTTCAACAGCCTAAAGTTAAAGAAATGATATATGCAAACCTTGAGAAAGCTCAGCCTAGCCTTATGTCCTATGCTTTGGAGACTGAAGAGAAAAACGCTAAAGCTATGTATACAAAGAACGCAGATAAGCTAAAATTGCTCATGGAAAAGCTAGAACCATTTTTATTACGATAGAAGGTGATTTTCTTTGTCCAGTAAAAAGAGAAAAAAATTGACGCCAATGCAGCAACAGTATCAGGACTTTGCCCATGACAGAGAGCCGAAACGCCCTATTCTGAAAAATTGTTTCAGAGCATTTTTCGTAGGTGGCATTATTTGTACCATTGGACAGGGATTAAGTTGGTTTTTCATAACATATTTCAATTTTGATGAGAAGACGGTGGGTAATCCTACCTCCGCAGTCTTGATTTTCCTTTCCATTTTATTTACAGGCCTTGGCTTTTACGACCATATAGCACAATGGGGCGGGGCAGGTACTGCTGTTCCTGTTACGGGTTTTGCCAATACTATTGCTTCAGCCGCTATTGAACATAAAAGTGAAGGCTATGTTCTGGAAGTTGGCGGAAATATGTTCAAGTTGGCGGGGCCAGTTATAGTATTTGGCGTTTTTTCAGCCTTTGTGGTGGCTATAGTACGAGTGATTATTGATATGTTGGGTGGTGTTTAAATGTTACAAGGCCATCAGACTTGGATTTTTGAAAACAAGCCAGTAATTATTGGCTCCGCAGCCATAGGCGGACCCTTTGAAGCACAGGGTAATTTAGCAGCTGATTTTGATTTGCTTCATGAAGATATTTGGCTTGGACAAGATAGCTATGAAAAGGCAGAAAAAAAATTAATGGAACAAGCTTGCGAGACTGCCATAAAAAAGGCTGGATTAAAAAAAGAAGATATCGATTTCTTTATGAGTGGAGATCTAATCAATCAAATAGTATCTAGTAGCTTTACAGCCCGTACACTTGGAGTCCCTTTCTTGGGACTCTATGGAGCATGTTCCAGTTCAATGGAGGGCTTGGCTATGGCATCCTTATTAGTTGATAGCAAATTTGCAAAAATTGCATTGGCTTCAACTTCAAGTCATAATGCGGCAGCAGAAAAGCAATATAGATACCCAACTGAATATGGCGCACAGAAACCACCTTATTCACAATGGACAGTAACAGGAGCTGGAGCAGCTGTGGTTGCACAGCAAGGAGAAGGGCCGAGGGTTGTAGCCGCTACCATAGGGCGTGTTGTGGATATGGGAATATCAGACCCTTTTAATATGGGCTCTGCCATGGCACCTGCAGCGGTAGATACAATTGAAGCTCATTTCCGTGATTTGAATATTGATGCATCCCAGTATGATTTAATTGCAACTGGCGATTTAGGCAAGGTAGGGCATAGAATTGCTGCAGATCTCCTGAAAAAGCATGGAATAAATATCCCAGATGAAAAATTTACTGACTGTGGAATTTTGATTTATAGAGAAGATCAGCCGGTTTTTGCAGGGGGTAGCGGATGTGCATGTGCCGCAACAACAACATATGGACATTTTTTAAATCGAATGAAAAAAGGCGAACTAAAAAGGATTCTGGTAGCAGCAACAGGGGCTTTACTATCCCCAATGTCCTATCAGCAAAAAGAGTCTATTCCCTGTATATGCCATGCAGTATCTATAGAGGTTCAAAAGGAGATGCACTAGTTTGGAAAAGTTTATTTGGGCGTTTGTAATTGGTGGAGCTATTTGTGTTATAGGCCAACTCATGATGGATGTAATGAAGCTTACACCTGCTCATACAATGTGTTCTTTAGTGGTTGCAGGGGCAGTTTTAGGAGGTCTTGGTCTCTATGATCCCTTGATAAAATTTGCGGGTGCAGGAGCCTCCGTCCCTATAAGCAGCTTCGGTAACCAATTGGTAAAAGGCGCATTGCAGGAAGCAGAGGATACAGGAATAATCGGAATATTGACAGGTATCTTTGAAATTACCAGTGCAGGTATTTCTTCGGCAATTATTTTTGGATTTTTAGCTTCCTTGGTTTTTAAGCCAAAAGGTTAGTACTTTTTTCTTGAAGGGAGGTGATTTTACGTGACCGTAGCAACTCAAATGTCTCAGGTAATAGCAACAGTACAAAGTGCTGCAGCAACAATGAAAACATTTGCTCTTGAAACTCAAGATCAGCAAGCAAAACAATCTTTTCAAAAGATAGCTCAATCCTTCGATGATGCACTTAAAGAGTTGGAAGGAAGAAAACAGTATATTGAGGACGAAGAACCACAATATAAACAACAGTAAATTTAGAAAAAGTAAAAAGCTGAAAAATATAAATTTTTCAGCTTTTTAATTACTTTCACTTTTTAATAAGAAATATTAACCTAATTTTCCCCTCACAAAGTTGACATTAGTTGCTTCTTGGACTTAAGATAGTGATAATATATCTGATATTTATGATGAAAATTAAGGGGATGGAAATTAATGAAAGTACTTGTATATTACAAAGTTTCACCTGCTTGCGTTGAAATGTTGAAGCAAGCTGGTATTGTTCCAATTGTGTCAGAAAGAGAAGTTCCATGGGTTCATGATAATTGGGCTGCCCTTGAAAAAGTAGATGCTTCTGATAGAAATGAAATTACAGTGATGATAGGAAGTCCAATGCCATTTGATGAAAAATTGATGCAATTGCTTCCTAATCTCAAGTGGATACATAGCACACATGCCGGATTATCTGGAGACCGTGAACTGGATTGGGATTTGGTAGAACGTTATGGAGTAAGTATAACTACATCAAAAGTTCATTCTGCGCCTATTTCTGAAATGGCAATAGCAATGATTCTGGCATTATATAAGCGCATTCCTGAATTTTTAGACCGTAAAGCAGAACATAAATATTCGAATGCCCCACATACCAATATGTTATTTGGAAAAAATGTTCTAGTGGTGGGTACAGGGCATATAGGAAAAGAAATTGGACGGAAGCTAAAAGTAGGCTTTGATATGCATTCAATGGGTATTAACAGTGATGGACATGAAGTAGAATACTTTGATGAGATGTTTTCTATGGATAGCCTGGAAACGTTGTTACCAAAGGCAGATGTAGTTGTTATTAGTTGTGCATTTACACCGAAGACTATGCATTTAATAGATAAAAACAGATTAGCTTTGATGAAATCGTCAGCAATAATAATCAATATAGCGCGGGGGCAAGTTATAGCTCAATCAGATTTAGTAGATGCATTAAAAGAAAAACGCATCGCTGGTGCAGGCCTGGATGTGTTCGAAGTTGAGCCGTTACCAGTAGATGATGAGTTATGGGATATGGAAAATTTAATTATTACTCCTCACATTTCAGGACTTTTTAAAGGATATGATGAGAGCGTAGTAAAAGCATTTTTAAGAAACTATCCATTTTTTGTTAAAGGTATTTTAGAAGAAGTTGAAGATTATGCGAATACTAAAAGATATTAAATATCAAATATCAGGAAAGAAGTATTTTTATCCTGCAGTTGCGGCTATGACGTTTATGATTCAGAAAATTATACAATAAGCCAATTTTTAAACTATGTTGATCATCTAATGTATATGAATAAGCAAAATAGATATAAATCAGATAAGCGAGCTATTGAGTATTTGGGTTGATCAAACTTGGAAAGTTATAAGCAATATAAATAAATATTTGTTGTTAGAAGCTCTGAAATGGCCATTTCAGAGCTTTTTTAGTGTACCCTTAACTTAAAAAAACTGGAAATAATCCAGTTTTTTTAAGTTAAGGGTACAAATACCTATTATATTATTGGAACTTATAATATATAATCTAAGAATATGGCAAATAAAGGACGTGAAACATAATGACTGGAACTTTTGGAATATTAAACCTAATAAAAATATTTACTCTAACTCTTGTACTAATGACATCAGCTATTTCACCTAACTTGGCTGAGGAAAGTGATAGCTTTGCTCAGAAAGTACCTATGCAGTCCTGGATATTTAACCGCCCTTACGGGATTGCGACAGATTCAACAGGAAATTTCTATGTAACTGACTCACATAACCACAATGTTCTTAAGTTCAATACAGATGGGGAACTCCTTGACAAATGGGGGAGTAAGGGAAGCGAAGCTGGGCAGTTTCAATCACCTTTTGGAGTAGCTGTAGATTTACAGGGGAATATCTATGTTGCAGATACCTATAACGACCGTGTTCAAAAGTTCGATGTAAGTGGAATGTATATTACACAATGGGGTGGCACTGGAAATGCTGACGGACAATTCAAGCTTCCTTCGGGAATCGCGGTGGATTCTGAGGGGAATGTATATGTTGCAGATACCTATAACCACCGTATTCAGAAGTTTGGTTGTAATGGATTGTTACTAGCTCAATGGGGTAGTTTTGGTGAGGGTGATGGCCAGTTCAGCTACCCAAGCGGGATCTTTGTTGATAAAGATAATTATGTCTATATAGCAGACACTAGCAATCACCGAGTTCAAAAGTTTGATTCAAATGGCGAATTCTTTACTAAGTGGGGCACTAATGGAAAGAAGGATGGTAGTTTTAACTATCCCACTGGAGTGGCAGTCAACGCCAAAGGTGAAGTATATGTTAGTGACTCAAATAACCAGCGTATTGAAAAATTTGATTCAAATGGTGATTTTATTGCTAAATGGGGAAGTAGTGGACTTGAAAATGGGCTGTTTGGAAGTCCTAAGGGAATAGCAATAGATAATGAAGATAATGTGCTTGTAGTGGATATCCTCATCAACCGTGTTCAGAAATTTGATACTAATGGACTATTTCTGAAAAAGTGGGGTAGCAGGGGATCCGAAATGGGGGAACTCAACAATCCCGCTGGAGTAGCCGTTGACAAAGAAGGTAATATGTATGTGGCAGATACGGGTAATCACCGTGTTCAGAAATTTGGTCCTAATGGAGACTTTTTAAGCTGTTGGGGAGAATTTGGTAAAGCAGACGGCCAATTTAATTTTCCTGAAGGAATTGCCGTGGATGACTTTGGATTTGTCTATGTTGTGGATAAAAACAATCACCGCCTTCAGAAATTTGATTCTAATGGTGTGTTTATTAGTAAATTAGGAAGCGCAGGATTTGAAGAGGGGCAGTTCAATCTTCCAGAGGCTGTAACTGTAGACACAGCTGGCAATGTTTATGTAGCGGATACTTTTAATAACCGTATACAGAAGTTCAACGCAGATGGCTCGCTTCTTCTTGTTTTTGGAAAGCAGGGCAATGAGGATGGACAGTTGAATTTGCCAGCAGGAGTGGCAGTAGATTCAAAAGGAAATATATATGTGGCAGATTCCAATAATCACCGCATCCAGATATTTGACTCGCAAGGACTTTATATTGGACAGTGGAATAGTATTGGCGGAGGAGACAGACAGTTTTTTAAACCTACTGGAGTTGCAGTCGACCCACTAGGCAATGTATATGTAACTGATTTGGTTGGTCATAGTATTCAAAAATTCAACGCTCAGGGTGAATTACTTGAGAAATGGGGAGGTATTGGGACTGAAGTAGGACAGTTCAATAAGCCTTCTGGAATAGTGATGGATTCTAAAGGCAAGCTCTATGTTGCAGATTCTGAAAACTGTAGAATTCAAGTAATGAAAACAGTTTCAAAAAATATAGTTATTAAAACGTTAGAAAATACTGAATTGATGGAGGTGAAAAAGGATGATTAAATTATGCAAAAAACTTAGTGTTATGCTGGTCGTAATAGGAATAGTGTTTTTTACATCTATGTCCGAGGTATCGGCTATGCCATTCGTAGGTGAACTCAAAATTGTTGCATTTAATTTTGCGCCGGTGGGTTGGCTAGAATGCGAAGGTCAGCTTTTGCCCATAGCGGAATATGAAACACTTTTTAACCTAATAGGTACGACTTATGGTGGGGATGGTATGGAAACTTTCGCTCTGCCTGATTTGCGTGGGTTAGAGCCTTACCCGGGTTCACGTTATTGTATTAGTATCTTTGGAATGTATCCGTCTCCGACTTAGTTTGTCAAATGGTATTAAATATTAAAAAGTAGGAGGAAATTACAATGAATATTAAAAATATTATAAAGCTCGTTACAATGCTCATAATTGTGTCAGGAATATTTTCATTTACTAGTGTGGCTTCGGCAGGTGATCAACCTTTTTTGGGAGAAATCCAGTTGAATTCTTTCAATTATGCGCCAAAAGGATGGGCTTTATGCAATGGACAAATTCTTCCAATTAATCAAAATCCAGCTCTGTTTGCTTTGCTTGGTACTCAATATGGTGGGAATGGACAGACTACTTTCGCTTTACCTAATTTAAATGTAAATATGATAGGAAATTCTGCACAGCCTTGGGGAGTAAGTCCTATAGGATATTACTGCATTGCGCTACAAGGGATTTTCCCATCACAAAATTAAATGGAAGGAATAGTATTCAAGGAGGTATTTAACGTGAAAAATTATAAACTAAAAACTTTTGTAATCATGCTCGTGATTTTTATAGGATTGTTCCCAATTGCAAGTGAGGTTTCTGCAGGAGCTGATCCTTTTATGGGAGAAATTGTTTTATACCCTTTTAATTTTGCCCCTAAAGGCTGGGCCAGATGTGATGGTCAGCTGTTTCAAATAAGCCAGAACCCAGTTCTATTTTCTTTACTGGGGACGACCTATGGTGGTGACGGGGAAAACACTTTCGCTTTGCCGAATTTAAATGACCAGACTTCTGACGGAATTTCAGCACTTCCATGGGGAGCTAACAAGGGATATTACTGTATAGCATTACAAGGAATATATCCAGCTCGTCCGTAATAGTTTTTGTATTTTTCAGAACTTTTAACATTAATAGGCAAAGAAAGTTTAGTGGGGGACTAATTAATGAGAAATAAAAAATGGTGGGTTTTACAAAAGAAATACCTTATTACAATTGCACTGTCTTTTATGTTTCTTTTTCTGTCTGGTTTTCTTTCAGGCTTAGAAGGCTCACTTTTCCAAGCTGTGCAGGCTGCAAACAATGAGGATGCAACACATGGTAAACCAGCCACGGCTAGTAGCTATATATTGCCATACTCGCCTGGAAGGGCAGTGGATGGCAGTCTAGAACCTATCAGCCGCTGGGTGTGCGCGAATATGTATACCGTTAGCGGGCAGTGGTTACAAGTGGACCTTGGTGGGTATTATACCTGCAATAGATGGGTGGTTGAAAATAACTGGTGGGGTGATAACGAATATTATTTAAGCGGGTATACACTTCAAAAAAGCTTGGATAGCGTTAACTGGAGTAGTGCGGATGCTGTGACTGGAAATAACAGTAGTTTCACAAACAGGCCTACAAATCGTTTTACGGCTAGGTATGTTCGTTTATATATCAACGCTGGAATTACCATAACCAATAGGACGGCTGCGGTTAATGAATTTCATGTATATGGATTTCCAACTCAACTTCCAACAATAACGAGGGATGTCCCTCTAGTTTTTGTTGATGAGACAAATGTATCTATAATAGCAAATGTGACAGATGATGGTGGGGATAATGTAATAGAACGAGGTATTGTCTACTCAACCAGTATTGATCCTGCAATAACGGATGGTGCCGACATCAAGGTTACATCTGGTACTGGAATAGGTCCATTTACAACAGCTTTAACCGGATTGAATTCAACTACCACATATTATGCAAGGCCATTTGCAACAAATGTCAAAGGAACTACATATGGAAATAATATTAGTTTTAACATATCGAGGGCTGTTGACACCGCTGTGAGCAGTAATGCGGCAACTTCAGTTTATGGACAACCCGTGACACTAACAGCTACAGTAAGTGTACCTGTACCTACGGTAAATGTAAATATACCAAGTGGAACTGTGAGCTTTAAGGATGGAGATATAGTTCTGGGGACATTTAATTTAAGTGGGAGTACTGTAACATATACAACAGCAGGTCTTTTGCCAGGAATTCATAATATTACTGCTGTATATAGCGGGGATAGCAAATGCGACAGCAGTACATCAAGAATATTGTCACAAGCAGTGAACAAGGATGGGACAGCTACATCTGTGGCAAGTAGTTCAAATCCGTCAGTTTTTGGACAGTCAGTTACATTTACAACCACAGTCAGTGCAGTAGCACCGGGAAGTGGCGTGCCAACTGGAACAGTGACCTTCAAAGACGGGGCAACAACCCTTGGGGTAGGAACCTTGAGTGAAGGTAAAGCGTCCTATACATTATCAATGGCGGTAGGAACTCACCACATCACAGCTGTATACAGCGGAGATGATAACTATGTAAATACCTCAGCAGGCTTGACGCAATCGGTTACTATGTCAGAGACTGCCACTTCCATAGAAAGCAGTTCTAGCCCATCAGTTTTCGGACAGCAGATTATATATACTTCTTCTGTTACTGCTGTGGTACCGGGAAGTGGTATACCTACGGGAATTGTAACCTTTAAGGATGGTACGGATGTTCTGGGGACAACAGCTTTGAGTGGGGGTAAGGCAACGTATACAATGTCAGGTGCGGCGGTAGGTAGTCATAGCATTACTGCTGAATATAGTGGAGACATTAACTTTGGTAATAGTATTTCAACAGACTTTATACAAACAGTAAATAAATCAGGGACAACTACATCTGTGGGAAGCAGTTCAAATCCGTCAGTTTTAGGACAGTCGGTTACATATACAGCCACAGTCAGTGCAGCTGATCCAGGAAGTGGTGCGCCCACTGGAACAGTAACCTTTAAAGACGGGGCAACAACCCTTGGGGTAGGAACCTTGAGTGGCAGTATTGCAACATATACAACGTCAGGAATGACAGTGGGTACCCATAGTATTACAACAGAATTTAGCGGAGACGGCAATTTTGCGAACAGTACCTCAACTGCCCTTTCACAAATAGTAAATAAGGCAGTGACTGAGATTTCCATAGCAAGCAGCCCAAATCCTTCAATTTATGGACAACCGATAACTCTTACAGCCTCAGTTAGTGCAGTGACTCCGGTAAGTGGTACACCAACAGGAACTGTGACCTTTAAAGATGGGGCGAATATCATAGGAACATCAACCTTGGTTGGAGGTATAGCAAGCCATATAGCATCAGGAACGGCTACAGGTATACATAGTATTACTGCCGAATATAGTGGGGATGGCAGCTTTGCGAATAGTGTCTCAACAGCTCTTATTCAAACAGTAAATAGGGCAGTAACAGAAACTTACATTGTAAGCAGTCAAAATCCATCAGCTTTCGGACAATTGGTAACTTATACAGCTACAGTAAGCACTATAACACTTGAAAGTGGAATACCAAGTGGAACAGTTACTTTCAAAGATGGAGCGTCCGATATGGGGGTAGTGACATTGAATGGAGGTGTGGCAACATACACAACACAAGGGTTAGCCACTGGTGGTCACAGCATTACAGCTGAATATAATGGAGATGTAAACTTTGGAGCTAGCACTTCTTCAGTACTAGCACAAACAGTGACCAAAACACAGACAATCTCACAAGTTATAAGCAGTCCAGTAGTTGTTTATGGACAGCCGATTACATATACTGCCACAGTTCTTGCAGTGTCGCCAGGAATTGGTACACCTACAGGAATAGTTACTTTTAAGGAAGGGACAAATATTCTAGGTACGGGAACTTTAAATGGCGGCGTGGCATCCTATACAGCATCAGCTGCGATAGTAGGCACTCACGTTATTAGTGTTGAGTATGGTGGAGATGTCAACTTTGTGAGCAGTACATCAACAGGCTTATCACAAACAGTGAATAAGTCAGGGACTGGTACATTAATAGCAAGTAACGTGAACCCTTCAAATTATGGGCAATCTGTTATATATACAGTTACTGTAAGTTCAGCTATTCCGGGAAGTGGTACACCTACTGGAATTGTAACCTTTAAGGATGGTACGGTTGTTCTGGGGACAGTACCCATGAGCGGAGGTATAGCAACGTATACGACATCAAGGGCAGTAGGTACCTATAATATTACTGCTGATTATAGTGGAGATGACAGCTTTGAGAGCAGTGCCTCTACTGGTCTGACTCAAACAGTCAATAAGGTAGGAACTGAGATTTTCTTAGAAAGCAGTTTAAATCCATCAATTTTTGAACAAACAATAACTTTTTCAGTAAAAGTAAAAGCAGCAGCACTGGGGGAGGAAATACCCGTTGGAACAGTGACCTTTATAGACGGCGCAACAACTATGGGAACAGTGAGCTTGAGCGGTGATACAGCAATTTATACAACATCAGTAGCGTCAACGGGAACTCATAGTATTACTGCAATATATAGTGGAGACAGTAACTACGGAAGCAGTACTTCTTCAGTATTAACTCAAACGGTGGAAAAAATAGCCACGGTTTCACAGATTATAAACAGTGTAGCAGCTTCTGTATATGGGCAGCCTATAACATATACAGCATCAGTAACTGCTGGTACAAGTGCTATGTCAACAGGAATTGTGACCTTTAAAGATGGGACGAACATCATTGGAACATCAACCTTGGTTGGAGGTATAGCAAGCTATACTGAGTCAGGTACGGCTGTAGGTGTACATAGTATTACTGCTGAATTTAGCGGAGACAGTAATTTTACGAATAGTATCTCAATAGGTTTTATTCAAACAGTAAGTAGCGCCGGGACAGAGATTTCCTTAGCAAGCAATCAAAATCCATCAGCTTTTGGACAAACGGTAACTTTTATAGCTACAGTAAGCTCTGTAACACCAGAGAGTGGCACCCCAATTGGAATAGTCACCTTCAAAGATGGGTCGAACAACATTGGAACGTCAACCTTGATTGGAGGTACAGCAAGCTATAAAGCATCAGGAATGGCTGTAGGCATACATAGTATTACTGCAGAATATAGCGGAGATACTAACTTTGAGAGCAGTATTTCTTCAGTGTTAGCACAAACTGTGACCAAAACAGTGACAGTTTCAGAAGTTGTAAGCAGTGTCGTAACTTCTGTTTATGGACAGCCGATTACATATACTGCCACAGTTCTTGCAGTGTCGCCAGGAAGTGGTACACCTACAGGAATAGTTACTTTTAAGGAAGGCACAAATATTCTAGGTACGGGAACTTTAAATGGCGGCGTGGCATCCTATACAGCATCAGCTGCGATAGTAGGCAATCATGTTATTAGTGTTGAGTATGGTGGAGATGTCAACTTTGTGAGCAGCACATCAGCAGGCTTATCACAAACAGTGAATAAGTCAGGGACTGGTACATTAATAGCAAGTAGCGTAAACCCTTCAAATTATGGGCAATCTGTTACATATACAGTTACTGTAAGTTCAGCTATTCCGGGAAGTGGTACACCTACTGGAACAGTTACCTTTAAAGATGGGCCAGACATTATGGGGACAGTACCTATAAGCGGAGGTATTGCAACATATACGACATCAAGGGCAGTAGGTACCTATAATATTACTGCTGATTATAGTGGAGATGACAGCTTTGAGAGCAGTACCTCTACTGGCCTGACACAAATAGTCAATAAGGTAGGAACTGAGACTCTCTTAGAAAGTAACCTAAATCCTTCAACTTTTGGACAAACAATAACTTTTACAGTAAGAGTAAACTCAACAATATTAGGGAGCGAAACACCTACTGGATCAGTAACCTTTAAGAGTGGTTCGTCAACAATGGAGACAGTGACCTTAAACGGTGGTATTGCAACATATACAACTTCATCAGTAGGTGCAGATGCCCATAGTTTCACTGTTGAGTATAATGGAGACACCAACTTTGAGAAGAGTACGTCTTCAGTCTTAACGCAAACTGTTTCAAAAACAACTACGGTTACACAAATTGTAAACAGTGTAGCAGCTTCTGTGTACGGGCAGACTATAACATATACAGCATCAGTGAGTGCAGGTATAAGTATTTTGCCAACAGGTATTGTGACCTTTAAAGATGGGTCGAACAACATTGGAACGTCAACCTTGATTGGAGGTATAGCAAGCTATACAGCGTCAGGAATGGCTGTAGGCATACATAGTATTACTGCAGAATATAGCGGAGCTACTAACTTTGAGAGCAGTATTTCAACATGCTTTATACAAACGGTGAATAAGGCTGGTACCAGCACTTCAATAACGAGTGCTCCAAACCCATCAATTACTGGAGCACCAGTTGCGTATACGGTTACAGTGAATTCAGCAGCACCTGGAAGTGGTAACCCAACGGGAACAGTGACCATTAAGGCAGGAACGACCACTTTGGGGACAGTTACACTGAACGGAGGTACTGGGACATATACTATGATAGCTTTATATTCAGGTTCACAGGGCATTACTGCTGAATATGCTGGTGATAGTAATTTTAACAGCAGTATATCTTCCGGACTTGTACAAACAATTGAGCTGTCTGATGCAGAAAAAGTAGTGGCAGATAGGGAAGCATTGATTATTGGATATGCAGCAGGTGACAGTGCAAACGCAGTAACACAGAACTTGAACTTGACTGTAACAGGAACAGTATATGGTTCCACTATTGCCTGGAACTCTAGCAACTCAGCAGTCTTAAGCAATGCTGGTTTAGTTGCTAGACCTGATTTTATAAGTGGAGATATAGATATAACTGTGACGGCAAGTATTTATATGAAGGGTATAGCTGAAACAAAAACATTCCAGCTTACTGTACATAAGCTGGCACAAACAACATATACTGTCACCTTTAAGGACTGGGATGGTAATACGATTAAAACTCAGATTGTAAGTCAAGGAAGTTCAGCTACAGCACCTGATAATCCTAATAGGGCAGGATATATATTTACCGGCTGGGATAATGTAATTACGAATGTTACTGCCAACCAGACTGTAACAGCACAATACATATCCTTATCACCTACATTGACAGATGCAGAGGTGGATGCGGCAACCTTGAGTATAGTATATGCTGAAGGTGACAGCGAAAGCGCAGTCACCCGTAATTTGGGTTTGACTGTAACAGGAGCAGTATATGGCTCAACCATAACTTGGAATTCTAGTAATGCAGCAGTTATCAGCAATGACGGAATAGTTATTCGGCCCACCTTCGCAAGTGGGGATGCCATTGTGACTGTAACTGCTACTGTATACAAGAAGGGAAGTACTGCCATAAAAAGCTTCCAAATTACGGTATTGAAACTAGCAACAACCGTAAGTAATAGTTATAGACCAATTACAACTGATTCAAAAATCGTAACAATAACTGTTATACCTGCATACAACGACACAAATAATACAAAGATAACGGGTACCACAGCGGCAGAAGCAAAGACTGATAATAAAGGTAATGCTTCAGCAACAGTCACTGTAACACAAATGGTAGACGCAGTTAATAAGACAATTGCAGAGGCTGTAAAGCAGGGCGAAGAGAATAAAACAGGTACATTAGCAGTAGTTGAAATAAAAATCGCTGCACCAGCTGATGTGAAAGCTCTTGAGACCAATATACCAAAGGCTGCGGTAAGCGCTGTTGCAGAGAGCATGGCCAATGCGCTTACAGTTTCCTCGCCAATTGCTGCAATCACCTTTGATCAGAAGGCTCTTGACACTATTTCACAAGAAGCAGTAGACGATGTAAAGATTACTATCTCCAAGGTTGAAAAATCAACTCTTTCAGCCCAGGTGAAACAGACTGTTGGAGACAGACCTGTGTTCAACTTCAGTGTGACCAGCGGAGAAAAGTCAATATCAAAATTTAACGGGAGTGTAGAAGTATCAGTACCATATACACCGAAAGTCAATGAGAATAAAGATGCCATTGTCATATACTATATTAATGCAGAAGGTAAGGCCGAAATAGTTAAAAAATGTAGGTATGACCCTGTCACAGGAACAATCACCTTTAAGACTAATCACTTTTCAGTATATGTAGTGGGTTACAATAAAGTGGACTTTATGGATGTGGCTTCAAATGCATGGTATAGTGATGCAGTAAGCTTTGTAGCAGCAAGGGGCATCACGACAGGAACAGGTGAGGGCAAGTATAGTGCTGAGGATAAATTGACCAGAGGGCAGTTCATAGTCATGACAATGAGGGCTTATGGTATTGATCCTGATGAAAACCTAAAAGATAACTTTACTGATGCAGGAAATACTTATTACACTGGTTATCTTGCTGCTGCAAAACGGCTGGGTATATCCGAGGGGATAGGTAATAATTTGTTTGCTCCGGACGAAGAAATCACTAGACAGGAAATATTCACACTAATGTACAAAGTCTTGAAGTCACTTGATGAGCTTCCTTTAGGAACAGGAGGAAAAGCATTGACAGACTTTGGTGACTCCAACATGCTTGCACCTTGGGCAAAGGAAGCAGTGACATTGTTTGCTAGGACAGGAATTATAGGTGGTAGCGATAGTGGCAGACTATCTCCCACTGACAAGGCCAACAGGGCGGAAATGGCTCAAATTCTATATAATATATTTTCAAAATAGAAAGTATGTAGATTTCCCACTGGATATAATCCAGTGGGTTTTTTATTTTTAAATTAAATCATAGATTTTGCAAGTTTATTAAAATATTGATAATAATAAAAGTAGACAACAGAAATAATAATTACAATATACTTTAAATATTGTTAAAGATACTGTTGAAAATATGCTTGAGGTGATGAGATTGAAGAAAATTGAAAACATTAACGAATGTGCAGAGCTAAATAATGGAGTTAAGATACCTTGGCTCGGATTTGGTACCTATAAGATTGAAAGTGGAGCAGATACGATTGTGGCGGTGAAAGAGGCTCTTTTAATGGGCTATCGACATATTGATGGGGCTGCTATTTATGGAAATGAAGAAGGAGTTGGCAAGGGAATAAAGGCCAGCGGTGTTCCTAGAGAGGAAATTTTCCTTGTGAGCAAGGTCTGGAATAATGAACAGGGTTTTGAATCAACTCTAAATGCTTTTAAGGAATCCACCAGGAAACTAGAAACTGACTATCTTGACCTATATATGGTGCACTGGCCAAAGGATCTGACAAAAGAGACCTGGAGAGCTATGGAACAATTGTATAGAGAAGGTAAAGTCAAAGCCATTGGCGTTTGTAATTTTAAGATTCATCATCTAAAAACTTTACTTGAGGCAGCTGAAATAAAGCCTGTGATAAATCAGGTTGAATTTCATCCATATTTTGTTCAGACGGATTTGATGAATTTCTGCAAAGAAAATGATATTTTGATAGAAGCATGGGCTCCATTGATGCAAGGAAAGATATTTGAGATTCATGAATTAAAGGAAATAGCTAAAAAAAATAATAAATCTGTTGCTCAAATAGTCCTGCGATGGGATCTTCAAATGGGAATCCTTACAATACCTAAGTCAGTTCAACCCCATCTTATTAGAGAAAATTCACAGATTTTTGATTTTGAATTAAGCCAGGAGGATATGGAGAAAATAACTTCACTAGACAGGGGTCAAAGAATAGGGCCTGACCCTGACACTATAGATTTCTAAAGGAAAAGGAAGCTATTTCATCGAGTGAGATAGCTTCCTTCTTACTATGTTTTAAAGTTAAATCGTAGGGGCAATCCCCCGTGATTGCCCAAAAAAGGGTTAAGTTATATCGTAAAAGGGCAACCACAGGGGGTTGCCCCTACATTTGTTAGTAATGTCATCATTATTTTAATCTTTATAAAATTTTGGGAATCTATTATACTAATGGTATCAAGTTATTTCTGAATTAAAATCATGTAATTGAAAGGATAGTGCAATAAATGAAAGATATTAGACTTAATAAATTAGCAAAATTATTGGTGAATTACTCTACTGGAGTGAAAAAGGGAGATTTCGTATATGTTTCCTGCGAGGAGGTAGCAACTCCATGGGTGGTGGAAGTTGTACAAGAATCAATAAAAGCGGGGGCTCATGTAGAATACCACTTGAGTTCGGGTGAAGTCGCTGAGGCAAGACTAAAATATGCATCAGAGGAGCAACTAAAGGAGAGCAACCTATTAAGTGAGACTATGGTAGGCAGAGCTGATGTTTGGCTGTCAGCATGGGCTTCCAGAAACACTAAGGAAATGTCAAATGTTGATTCAAATAAGATAAAACTTAATTCTCAGGGTGCTGCAAGTTGGAGAAAAGTTTACTCACAGAGAATGGGTGATGGAAGCTTGAGATGGTGTGGGACTCAGTTTCCAACCTTTGCTGATGCACAGGAAGCATCGATGAGCCTTAGTGACTACGAAGATTTTGTATATGGTGCTGGTTTGTTAGATAAAGAAGACCCTGCAGCAGAATGGAAAAAAATTAGCGCACAGCAGGAACGATGGGTAAAATATCTTGATACAAAGAAATATTTGCATATTATCTCCGAAAATACTGATATCAGAGTAGGAATCGCAGGCAGGAAGTGGATTAACTGTGATGGTAAGG
>Ga0123336_10000602_pt1 | contig 35273 bp, 34 predicted proteins | sample SSSSmetaG_FD_96466 | JGI IMG/M metagenome (GOLD analysis project Ga0123336, IMG submission 96466) | Glacier valley bacterial and archeal communities from Borup Fiord, Nunavut, Canada, to study Microbial Dark Matter (Phase II) - ​SSSS metaG | ecosystem: Environmental > Aquatic > Freshwater > Ice...
CCGCCAGGTGCTGGGGGAAATCGCGGACCTCGCCGGGCTGTCGGCCGCCCTGTCCATCGCGCCAAATGAGGCTCGGGCCGGCGTGGCGAGCCTGACCAACGTGCTGGCTGATGCGACGGAGGCGCTTATTGGCGCACTCTACCTCGACGGCGGCCTCGACCCGGCGCGGCGCTTTGTCCGCCGGGCCTGGCTTCCCGCTATCGAGGCCCAGCGCCTGCCGCCCAAGGACGCGAAGACCGCCCTACAAGAATGGCTGATGGCACGTGGCCGCCCGCTGCCCATATACAGCCTGGTCGATCGTACCGGTCCCTCGCACGGGCCGTCCTTCACGATCAGCGTGGCCGCCGAGGGCCATGCCGGAACCGGGACGGCCGGGGGCAAGCGCCTTGCGGAGCGCCTGGCCGCTGCCGACCTGCTGGAGAAGTTGCCGAAATGAACGATTGTCCATGATCGAAACCGAGGCAGGGCCGCGCTGCGGGTTTGCCGCCATCGTCGGCGCGCCCAATGCCGGCAAGAGCACATTGCTGAACCGCCTGACCGGTGCCAAGCTGTCCATCGTAAGCCCGAAGGCGCAGACGACCCGCTTCCGCGTACTGGGCATCCTGATGCGGGGCGTGAGCCAAATCCTGCTGGTGGACACGCCCGGCATCTTCCGGCCCCGGCGCAAGCTGGACCGCGCGATGGTCAAGGCGGCTTGGACTGGCGCGGAGGACGCCGACCTGGCGCTGCTGCTTGTGGATGCCAAGGCCGGTGCGACCGAGGCCGTGCTGGGCATCGCCCGGCAACTGGCCGAGCGCGGCCGGCGTACCTGGCTGGTGCTGAACAAGATAGACCTGATCGCCCCGCACACGCTGCTGCCACTTACGGCTGCCATCAGTGCTGTGCTCACGTCCGAAGAGACATTCATGGTCAGCGCGGCGAACGGCGACGGGCTGGACCGTCTGCTGGATGCGCTGGCTGCAGGCGTACCGGCAGGGCCGCATCTGTATCCCGACGACGACCTGACAGACCTGCCCGACCGTCTGCTGGCCGCCGAGATCGTGCGGGAGCAGGTGTTTCTGCAAATCCAGGAGGAGATCCCCTACGGCTGCACCGTGGAGACCGAGAACTGGCAGGACAAGCCCGATGGCTCCGTGCGGGTGGAGGCGACGATCTACGTGGCGCGAGCCGGGCACAAGGCAATCCTGATCGGTGCCGCCGGAGCGCGGATCAAGGAGATCGGCGCCCGCGCCCGCAAGGAATTAGCCGGCCTGCTGGACCGCCCGATCCACCTGTTCCTGAACGTGAAGGAACGGGCTGGTTGGGACGAGGAGGGTGCCCGCCTGCGCGCTATCGGCCTGGATGACCCGGGTTAGGACGGACCTACCCCCTCTCCCTCCGGGGTCGAACCGTGAAACGGTTTACGGTTGGGGGGAGGGCAAGCACCTAACCCGCCCGCACGTGCGCCACTGTCCGTCAGCCCTCCGCTCCGCAGCCGAGACCCCCTCACCCCGTCCGTCTCCCGGAGGGAGAGGGGGCAGGGCAGCCTAGATGGAGTGGGAAGGCCCCGCCATTGTCCTGGCCGCACGCCCCCAAAGCGAGGGCAATGCGCTCGTCACCGTGTTGACCGAGGCGCAGGGCAACCATCGCGGCCTGGTCCGGGGCGGCAACTCCCGGCAACAAGTCTCCTTGTGGTTGCCCGGCAACGTCGTGCAGGCGCGCTGGGTCGCCCGTCTGCAGGAGCAGTTGGGCAGCCTGACCGCCGAGCTGGTCCATCCCGGTGCGGCACTGGCCATGGACGATCCGCTCGCCCTCGCCATCTTGTCCTCTGCTTGCGCCGTCGCGGAGGGCGCGCTGCCCGAACGCGAGCCGCATCCGCGCGTCTTCGGCGGCCTGGTGCAACTGATCGCCGGCTTGGGACGTGGGCCTGACGCGCTAACTGCTCTGGTACGTTGGGAGGCGTCCCTTCTGGCAGACCTTGGTTACGGCATGGACCTGTCGGCCTGTGCCTTGACGGGTGAAGTGGCCGGGCTGGCCTGGGTGTCCCCGCGCACCGGCCGGGCGGTATCGGACGACGCCGCCGGGGAGTGGCGGGCGCGGCTGCTGCGGCTGCCGGGGTTCCTGGCCGGCGCAAACAGCGCGGACGCGGCAGACTGGCGCGACGGCCTGAAGCTGACCGGGCACTTCTTGGAACGCGACGCCTTCGGTCCCCACCACCGGCCGGTGCCACCCGCCCGGCATATGCTGTATGACCGGGTTTTGGCCTTGGCGGCGGCATAAGCGTTCGCTATATGTTCTGGATGCGGGGACACCATGCCTGACGACCTGACCGGCACGATCCAGGACACCCACCTGCGCGACGCCCTGAGCGAGCGCTACCTCGCCTATGCCCTCAGCACCATCATGTCCCGCAGCCTGCCGGACGTGCGGGACGGGCTGAAGCCGGTGCATCGGCGTCTGATCTACGCCATGCACCAGCTCAAGCTCGACCCGGCCAGCGGCTTCAAGAAGTGCGCCCGCGTGGTTGGCGACGTCATGGGCAAGTTCCACCCGCACGGCGACCTGGCAATCTACGAGGCGCTCGTCCGCCTCGCACAGGACTTTGCCTCCCGCTATCCGCTGATCGAGGGCCAAGGCAACTTCGGCAACATTGACGGCGATAACCCGGCGGCCATGCGCTACACCGAAGCGCGGCTGACTGAGGTCGCGCAGACGCTGTTGTCCGGCATTGACGACGACGCCGTTGACCTGCGCGAGACCTATGACGGCAACGAGCACGAGCCGGTCGTCATGCCCGGCGGCTTTCCCAACCTGCTCGCCAACGGCGCCGCCGGCATCGCGGTCGGCATGGCCACCAGCATCCCGCCGCACAATGCCGGGGAGGTCTGCGCCGCCGCCATCCACCTGATCGGCGACCGCGACGCCACCACGGCCGACTTGCTGGCGCACATGCCTGGCCCGGACTTCCCAACCGGCGGCACCCTGATCGAGGACCCCGCCGCCATCCTGCAAGCCTACGAGACCGGTCGCGGCGGCTTCCGCACCCGCGCCAAGTGGGAAGTCGAGCGTAGCAAGCACGGCGCCTGGCACGTCGTCGTCACCGAGGTGCCCTACCAGGTCCAGAAGGCCCGGCTGATCGAGGGTATCGCGGAACTGATGGAGGCCAAGAAGCTCCCTTTCCTAGGCGACGTGCGCGACGAGAGCACCGAGCACGTCCGCCTGGTCCTGGAGCCGAAGTCGCGCGGCGTCGAGCCAGAGGTGCTGATGGAGTCGCTGTTCCGCGCCACGGCGCTGGAATCGCGCTTCCCGCTCAACATGAACGTCCTGACCGCCGACCGCACCCCGGTCGTGCTCGGCCTCCGTGGCGTGCTGCAAGCCTGGCTGGACCACCGGCAGGAGGTGCTGCTGCGGCGCTCCCGTCACCGCCTGGCCGCCATCCAACGCCGGGTCGAGGTGCTGGAGGGCTACCTCGCCGTTTACCTCAACCTGGACGAGGTCATCCGCATCATCCGGGAGGAGGATCACCCAAAGCCCGCCCTGGTCGCCCGTTTCACGCTGTCCGACGTGCAGGCCGAGGCGATCCTGAACATGCGCCTGCGCTCCCTGCGGCGTTTGGAAGAGCTTGAAATCCGCAAGGAGCTGAAGGCGCTGACGCGGGAGGCGGCGGGTCTGACCGTGCTGCTCGGCGATCCCCGCCGGCAATGGAAGGCGATCACGGCGGAGCTGCAAGCCGTCCAGGAGCGGTTCGGCGCTGGCCCGCTCGGCGCTCGGCGCACAGTGATCGGCGCGCCGCCCGCGGCCGTGCTGGTGGACGAGGACATGCTGATTGAGCGGGAGCCGGTGACGGCCATCTTGTCCGCCAAGGGCTGGGTCCGCGCCGTGCGTGGCCACTTGCAGGACGCCGGCGCGGAGCTGAAGTTCAAGGACGGTGACAAGCTGCGGCTACTCGTGCCGTGCCAGACCACGGACCGCCTTTGCCTGATCGGCACCGGTGGCCGGGCGCACATCCTGCGCGCGGGGGAACTGCAACGGGGCCGAGGCGACGGCCAGGCGATCCGCGTGCTGGCGGAGATGGCCGCCGACGAGGACATCGCGGCCCTGTTCGTACTGCAGCCCGGCCTGCGCTACCTGATTGCCAGCAATGCCGGGCGCGGCTTGCTGGTCCCAGCCGCCGACCTGATGGCGGAGAAGCGCACGGGTAAGCAAGTGCTGAACCTGAAGCCTGGTGAGGCCGTGCGGGTCTGCGTACCCGCCGTGGGCGACCACGTCGCGGTCCTCGGCGACAACCGCAAGCTGCTGGTGTTTCCGCTAGATGCGGTGCCGGAGCTATCCCGCGGGTCAGGCGTCATGCTGCAGAAGTATGCCGACGGCGGAATGGCCGACGCGAAGGTGTTCCGCCTAGCCGATGGGTTGAGTTGGCCTCAGGGCGAGAAGACGCGGATGCAGACCGACCTCGCGCAGTGGCTGGGCGCGCGTGGGCAGGCTGGGAGAGTGCCGCCCCACGGCTTTCCGAAGCCCGGGCGGTTCAGCTAGCAGCCGTCCTGTTCAGTCCCCCGCCATGCGGGCCGCACCGACCGGCGCACCCAGGCGCATCAGCGCGCCGACGCCCGGCGCCGCATCCAGCGCGAGCACTGCTTCGGCCAGAGACCTAGTACGCTCCGTCCCCAGCACGGGTGCGCTCAGAGTGTCGAACTTCGCTCGCAGCTCCGCATCCGTGAGGAAGTTGTCCAGCTCGCCCTTCGGCACCTCTACCAGCTTGTTGTAGGTCCTGCCTGCGGCCGTCACGGTCAGCCGGCCTGCCATGTTGCGCGGGAACATGGCTTGCACCTCCGCATCCCGCTCGCAACGTATGCGCCGCATCAGGGCGTGTGCCGCCGAGTCGTGCAGCAGGGCGTAGCTGTCCCAGCCCATGCCGCCTGTCAGCAGCGCGGCGGCGATGACGAAGGGACCGCTGAACTGGCCGTCAACGACGCTCTCCGGGTTGGACTTCTGCTCCGCCGGCTCGCCGATCAGCCTCATGCCCGCCTCCGGCAGGCCGAGGACGGCCGACTCGATGCTGGACGGGTCCAGGCTGTGCTCCATCCGCAGCGCCAGGGCAGCGTCTATGCCGGCATGGCCGTAGCGGCAGGATGGGTAGGGCTTCACGGCAGTCTGCATCAGCTCGAACACGGTGCCCAGGTCTTGTGTCGCACGGGCCGGGTTCGGTGCCGGGGCGTAGGCCTGCAGGAAGCCGTGCGTGCCCTCGATGGCATCCGCCGCGCCCTTGAAGCCTTCCCGCGCCAACACTGCCGCCGCAAGGCCCCCCATGCACGCCCAGCCCACTTGGAACCGCTTGGTCCAGGCGCCGTTCGCCAGGAACTGCAGGCTGCCGGCGGACTGGCTGAGCGCAATGCCCAGCGCCGACGCCACCCCGTCCGCATTCAACCCGAGCACCCGTGCCGCCGCCGCCGCCGCACCGAACGCACCGCAAGTGCTGGTCGGATGGAAGCCGCGGGCATAGTGGTCCGCCGCCGGCAGCGCCAGCGCGACGCGGATCGTCACTTCGTACCCGGCAACGATCCCCGCCAGCACGTCCGCGCCGCTCGCGCCCGTCATCTCACCGGCGGCCAGCGCTGCGGGGATCACCGGGCAGCCCGGATGCAGCGACCCCGCCGCATGCGTGTCGTCGAAGTCCAGCGAGTGCCCAAGCGCAGCATTCAGGAACGCAGCGCCCGCCGGGGTGTATCGCGCGCAGTCGCCGAATACGCCGCTGCTTCCAGCGGCCACGCCCAGCACGCGGGCGGCCGACAGCAGGGAGGGCGTGCTGTCCGACTCGTGCCGGGCGCGCACGATGCTGCCGATGAGATCCAGAACCAGAAGGCGCGCACGGTGCACGACGCCGTCCGGCAAGCGGGTGAGCTGCATGTTGGCAGTGAACGACGCAAGGTCGGCCGTGACGCCCATGACGCTTCTCCCACGGATGTTTTCCGCAAGATGGCCCGGCATGCCACCCGCCTTCAAGCGCGTTGCCGGCAACCGCATCACCAGCAAGCGCATTGGCGGTCCCGGGCGGGCTGTGGCACACCTATGCCATGTTGAACCGACGCAGCCTGATCCTGTCCGCCCCGGCGCTCCTAGTGGCATCGCACGGCCACGCGCAAGACGCCTTCGGCGCCTTTGTCGCGGGTGTGAAGGCGGAAGCCCGCCGTGCGGGCATCCGCGATGCGACTCTGCAATCGGCCTTCGCCGGGGTGCAGCCGAACCCGCGCGTCGTCGAACTAGACCGCCGCCAGCCGGAGTTCACCCTGACCTGGCCGGAATACCGTGCGCGCGTGGTGCCGGACAGCCGCATCCAGGCGGCCCACGAGAACTACGCCCGGGAGCGCGGGCTGCTGGCGCAGGTGGACCAGCGCTTCGGCGTCTCTCCGGCCGTGATCATGGGCATCTGGGGGATCGAGTCCGCATTCGGCTCCAACAAGGGCAACTATCGGTTGGTGGAGGCGCTCTCGACCCTCGCGTTCGAGGGCCGCCGCGCGGCCTACTTCCGCAGCGAATTGCTGAATGCCCTCCGCATCCTCGACGCCGGCGACGTCACGCCGGCGCGGCTTACCGGCGGATGGGCAGGCGCGATGGGCCAGCCGCAGTTTATGCCCAGCTCTTATCTGAAGCTCGCCGTGGACTTCGACGGCGACGGGCGCCGGGACATCTGGGACAGCAAGCCCGACGTGTTCGGCTCCATTGCCAACTACCTGGCCAAGAACGGTTGGCGGTCCGGGGAGCCTTGGGGCCAGGCGGTCCGGGTGCCGCCGGGAATGACAGGCGGGCGCGACAACAAGCGTAGCCTCGGCGAGTGGGCGCGCGCCGGGGTGACGCGGGCGGACGGCTCGCCGTTCACGCGGGGCGAGCCGATGGGCGGGCTGGTAATCCCGGACGGCATCGCGCCGGGTGAGGGGTTCATGGTTTACGCCAACTTCGGCGCGATCCGCCGTTACAACCCATCTGACTTCTACGCGCTGGCGGTCGGCTTGCTGGGCGACGCCGCCGTCGCGTGAGGCTGCAGCGGCCTGGCGCGTGGCTGTTGTTGGCGCCGCTGCTGACCTCGCCGGGCTGCAAGGAAGCGGTCCCGCCGCCACGGCCGCACTACGTCGTCGGTCCAGCCTACCAGCTTGGCGGCGTGTGGCGGTATCCAGTCGAGGACTTCCAGCTCGATACGACCGGTCTGGCCGCCGTGCTGCCAGCCCGCACGGGCCTGACGGCAGACGGGGAGGCCTACGACGGCACTGCCCTGGCTGCCGCGCACCCGACGCTGCAACTGCCAGCTTACGCCTTGGTCACCAATCTCGAGAACGGACGCCAGGCCAAGCTACGCGTGAACGACCGCGGCCCGGACAACCCGGCCCGCGTGATTGGGGTAACGCGCGGCGCCGCGGACGCCTTGGGTATCGAACGGGTCGCCCGCGTGCGGGTCAGGGTACTCGGCGACGCAAGCCAAGCGTTGCGGGACGAGCTAGGCGCCAGGCTTGTGACGATAGCAGCTGCGCCAACGGCCCTTGTCACGTCCGAGACGCTCGCACCGTCCGCCGGTACCGGCCAGTCCAGCAGCAACGGCGCATCGGCCTCAACTATAGATAGAGTGCGGAAAGTGAAGCAGGCTCTTGATAGTTACAGGACCGCCGAATTGTCTGAGATGACGGCTCCGGCACGGAACGGCGGCAGTACCGCAATCCGCCCTGGCACCGCCACAGGCATCACGGCTCTGACGACCGAGCGTTATGAAGCACAGGTCGCCCCGAACCCTGGGCAGCTCTGGATCAGGGCAGGCGAGTTCAGCCTCCGGCTCTATGCCGACCAGGTTGCCGCCAGGCTGGGCGTTCCCGTGACGGTCGAGGCGGCGCAGCAGGGGCGGTCCACGATCTTCCGCGTACGCGCCGGGCCGTACCCCGATGTGGCCGCGGCCGACTCTGCGCTGGACCGGGCGGTGCGCACCGGAGTAACGGATGCCCACGTTGTCGTGGAGTAGGAGCGCCAGGCCATGCTGAACCGCCGTTACATCCTGGTTGCCGGCGCCGCCCTGCCGGGCGCAGTGCTGTCCGGCAGGGCCCGTGCCCAGGCCCGCCGCCCCGCACGTGGACGTGGCGAACAGCCCGCCGCACCCACCAGCACCCCAGCCACGACGCCGCTCGGCCCCATTGATAGCGCGGCCAAGTATGCGCTGGTCATGGACTTCAACACCGGCGCGACCCTGCTGGACAAGGAGGGCGACGCGGCCATGCCGCCGTCGTCCATGACCAAGCTGATGACGGCCTACATCGTCTATGGACTGCTCAAGGCCGGGCGCTTCACGCTGCAGCAGGACCTGCCGGTCAGCGACCGCGCCTGGAAGATGCAGGGCAGCAAGATGTTCGTGCCCCAGGGCGGCTCCGTGAAGATCGAGGATTTGATCCGCGGCATGATCGTCCAATCCGGCAACGACGCGTGTGTCGTGCTGGCCGAAGCGGTCGCGGGGTCGGAGGAGGGTTTTGCCGACCTGATGAACCAGAAAGCCAAGGAACTCGGCCTGGTCAACAGCACCTTCCGCAACAGCACGGGCTGGCCCGACGCCAACCAGCAGATGTCCTGCCGCGACATTGCCAAGCTGGCCCGGCGGCTGATCACCGACTTTCCGGAATACTACAAGTACGACAACGAGAAGTCGTTCAAGTATAACGGGATTGAGCAGCCGAACCGAAACCCGCTCGTGCAAAAAGGCATCGCGGACGGGTTAAAGACCGGGCACACCGACGCCGGCGGCTACGGCCTGGTCGCCAGCGCGCAACGGGGCGGGCGCCGGGTGATCGTGGTGGCCAACGGCATGAACAGCATGAAGCAGCGCGCCGAGGAGAGCGAGCGCTTGCTGGAATGGAGCTTCCGCGAGTTCGAGAACGTGACCCTGTTCACTGCCGGGGACACCGTGGACAATGCCAAGGTCTGGCTGGGCGCGCGTCCGACTGTGCCGCTGGTGGGTGGCAAGGACCTGGTGCTGACCATGCCCCGGCAGTGGCGCAAGAGCGCCAAGATAGCCGTCGAATACGTTAACCCCGTCCCGGCGCCGGTCAACCGCGGCGACGTGCTCGGCAAGTTGACAGTGGCCGGCCAGGGCGTGCCCGCGATGGAGGTCCCCTTGCTGGCCGGCGCCGACGTGCCCCGCCTAGGCGTGCCCGGCCGGGCTATGGCAGTGATGTCCCGCTACATCCTGGGTTCCTGATAGCAGGGTGTTCATCACGCTAGAAGGCGGGGAGGGGGCCGGGAAAAGCACCCAGGCCCGCCGCCTCGCCGCTGCGCTGCAAGCCGCCGGCTGCACGGCGCTCCTGACCCGCGAACCCGGTGGAGCGCCCGGTGCCGAAGTCCTGCGCGGCCTTCTGCTTTCCCGCACGCACGACTGGTCGCCGCCCGCGGAAACCTACCTCCATTTCGCGGCCCGGGCGGAGCACCTGGCCCGGACGGTCCAGCCTGCGCTTGCTGTCGGCCAGGTCGTCGTGTGCGACCGTTTCGCCGACTCCACGATGGCCTACCAGGGCTACGGCCTCGGCGCCGACCTGACGCTGATCGCGGCGTTGACCCGGCTGCTGCCGGTGCGTCCGGACCTGACGCTGGTGCTTGCCGTGTCGCCCGCGGTTGCCGCGGCACGCTTGGCCGCACGGAGCCAGGCGCTGGACCGGTACGAGGCGATGGATGCCGGCTTCCATGCGCGCGTTGCAGCCGGGTTCCTGGCCATCGCCACCACGGAACCCGGCCGCTGCGTGGTCGTGGATGCCGACGGCAGCGTGGACGAGGTGCATTCCATGGTTTGGAACGCCGTGTCCGCCCGCTTGGCCACGTGATGGAGCCGCGCGCCAATCCCGTCCTAATCGGCCATGCCGACGCAGCGGCGGCGATGGACGACGCAATCCGGACGGGCCGGATGCATCACGCCTGGCTCATCACTGGGCCGGAGGGCATCGGCAAGGCGACCTTGGCCTACCGCTTCGCCCGGCGCCTGCTTGCCCCGGCGGGCGCCGACCCCGATGCGCCGGACGCACCGGTGTTCCGCCGCATTGCCATGAGTACCCACGCCGACGTGCTGACCATCGAGCGCATGTGGGACGACAAGCGGAAGCGCTTGCGGGCGGAGATCGTCGTGGACGACGTGCGCGCGGTCGCCGGCTTCTTGCAGCTGACCCCGGCGGAGGGTGGCTGGCGAGTCGTTGTGGTGGACGGGGCCGAGCACCTGAACCGCAACGCCGCCAACGCTCTCCTGAAGGTGCTGGAGGAGCCGCCACCGCGCGCCATCCTGCTGCTGTCCTGCGCGGCGCCAGGGCGCCTGCTGCCGACCATACGCAGCCGCTGCCGCCAACTGCGGCTGCAGCTGCTGACACCGGACCAGACAGCCGCGGTGCTGGAGTCGGCCCTGGTGGACATCCCCGCGGCGGAACGGGCCGGCTTGGCCGCCCTGGCTGCAGGATCTCCGGGCCAGGCCGTGGCCTTGGCCGGGGAGGGCGGCGTGGCCATCGCAACCCTGGTCGCGGCCGTGCTGCGGGACGTGCCGCGGGTGACGGTGCTGCGGGCGTATGAAGTCGCCGACAAGCTGGCACGCACCGACGGGGCTTACTCGACCTTCATGGACCTGCTGCGCGACGGCATCAGCGCCGCCGTACGGGCGGCGGCGCGGGGACAGGGTGATCCGGCGCAGCAACGCCTGGCTGCTACGCGCCCCCTGGCCGCGTGGGGCGATCTGTGGCAAGCGCTCACGCGCCTGCAAGACGAGACCGAGCGGTTCAATTTGGACAAGCGGCACGCCATCGTATCGGGCCTGGACCTGCTGAACGCGCCATGAGCCGCTACTACGTCACCACCCCAATTTTCTACGTGAACGGCGCGCCGCACATCGGGCACGCCTACACCTCCGTCGCCGCCGACGTGCTGGCGCGCTGGCACCGGCTGGACGGGCAGGAGGTCTTCTTTCTGACCGGCACGGACGAGCACGGCCAGAAGGTCGAGGCCGCGGCGCGCGACGCTGGCCTAGACCCTCAGGCGTTCGTGGACGGGGTGTCCGAGCAGTTCAAGGCCATGTACGCGCTGATGGGCGTGTCCTACGACGACTTTATCCGCACCACGGAGGATCGGCACAAGCGGGCCTGCCAGGCGCTGTGGCAACGGCTGCAGGCGTCAGGCGACATCTACCTTGGGGCCTACGAGGGCTGGTATGCCGTCCGGGACGAGGCGTTCTACGACGAGGCCGAGCTGGTCCGGCGCCAGGACGGCAGCCGCGCCGCGCCGACCGGAGCGCCGGTGGAGTGGGTGCGGGAGCCGTCCTATTTCTTCCGTCTATCGGCCTGGGGCGACCGGTTGCTGGCCCTGTATGACCAGCACCCGGAGTTCATCCAGCCCGCCGGCCGCCGCAACGAGGTCGCCAGCTTCGTGCGCGGCGGCCTGCGCGACCTGTCCATCAGCCGCACCAGCTTCACCTGGGGCGTCCCGGTGCCCGGCGACCCGGCGCACGTTATGTATGTCTGGCTGGATGCGCTGACCAACTATCTGTCCGCCGTGGGCTGGCCGGATGAGTCCGCTCCGCGCTGGCCATTCTGGCCGGCCGACGTGCAACTGGTTGGCAAGGATATCGTCCGCTTCCATGCCGTCTATTGGCCGGCCTTCCTGATGGCGGCGGGCCTGCCGGTGCCGCGCACAGTTTTCGCGCATGGCTGGTGGACTGCGGGCGGCGAGAAGATGAGCAAGTCGCTCGGCAACGCCATAGACGTGGCAGCGCTGGTGCGGACCTACGGCCTGGATGCCGTGCGCTACTTCCTGCTGCGGGAAGTGCCGTTCGGCAACGACGGCGACTACAGCGACGCCGCGCTGGTCCGCCGCATGAATGTCGAGCTGGCGAACGACCTGGGCAACCTCGCCCAGCGCACGCTCAGCCAGGTCGCCAAGAACCTAGGCGGCACCCTGCCAGATCGCGGCCCGGCGACGTTGGAAGATGCGGCGCTGCTAGCCTCGGCTGCGGCACTGCCTGACCTGCTGCGCGCCCACCTTGCCCGCATCGCATTCGGCGATGCGCTGGAGGAGGCATGGCGGGTGATCCGCGCCGCCAACGCCTATATTGACCATCAGGCGCCATGGGCGCTGCGCAAGACAGACCCGGCCAGGATGGCCACCGTGCTGGGTGTGCTGGCTGTCGTGATTCGGGCCGTGGCCACCGTGCTGCAACCCTTCATGCCGGACAGCATGGGCCGGATGCTGGACCAGCTTGCGGTTCCCGCCGGGGCGCGCAGCCTGGCGTCCCTTGCAGTCCCGCTGCCGCCGGGCCTTGCCCTGCCAACCCCGCAGGGTGTCTTTCCCCGCCATGTCGAGGCGGCGTAGTAGCCCATGTTGCCCGGCTCTTCCATGCTCCCCAACCTTCCTATGCTCCCCGACCGTCCCATGCTCATCGACTCGCATTGCCACCTCGATACCTTTGGGGACGAGTTGGATGCCGTCCTGGCGCGGGCAACGGAGGCCGGGGTAGGGGAGGTCGTGACTATCAGCACCCGCCTGGCGCAAGCGCCCGACCTGATCGCCATGACCCGGCGGCCCGGCGTATGGTGCACGGTCGGCGTGCATCCGCACAACGCCGGGGAAGGGCAGGTGGCCGACGCCACTGACATCGCCGCCCTGGCAGCCCACCCCCGAGTCATCGGCATCGGCGAATCCGGCCTGGACTACCATTACGACCTGTCGCCGCGGGACGCGCAGCAGGCCAGCTTCCGGCAGCATATCCGCGCGGCCCGGCTGACCGGCCTACCCCTGGCCATCCATGCCCGCAACGCCGATGACGACATCGCGCGCATCCTGCAGGAGGAGTGGGACGCGGGCGGCCCATACATGATCTTGCTGCACTGCTTCAGTTCCGGTCGCGGCCTCTTGGACATGGCCCTCGGCTTGGGCGGCTACGTGAGCTTCTCCGGCATGTTGACCTTTCCGAAGTCGGCGGCGCTGCGGGAGATGGCGCGGGACGTTCCAGCGGAGCGGTTGCTGGTCGAGACCGACGCGCCCTACCTGGCCCCCGTCCCGTATCGCGGAAAACGCAACGAACCGGCTTGGGTCGTCCGGACAGCGGCTGCACTGGCCGAGGTCAGGGGGATCACGCCCGGCGCACTGGCCGACCTGACGACCGGCAACTTCCGCCGCTTGTTCGCCCGCACGGCATAGCAGTGCCGCGCGTCACCATCCTGGGATGCGGCGGGTCCGCCGGCGTTCCGCAGTTGGGCGGCGCCGACGGCCGCGGTGACTGGGGCGCCTGCGACCCGGCCGAGCCGCGCAACCGCCGCACCCGGTCCAGCATCGTCATCCAGGGCGACAGCGGGGAGCGGCTGCTTGTGGACACGTCGCCCGACATGCGCCAGCAATTGCTCAATTGCGCAGTGCCGCGGGTGGACGCCATCCTGTTCACCCATGCCCACGCCGACCATACGCTGGGCATTGACGACGTCCGCATCCTGAACCGCATCGCCGGGCACCCGCTGGACGCCTTTGCCACGGCACGCACCCATGAGGAGTTGCACAAGCGCTTCGACTACGCATTCCAGCCCTGGACGCCGCCATGGTTCTTCCGGCCCGTGCTGGTGCCGCGCCACGTGGCCGCCGGGGACACCATCGTGGCCGCCGGCATGACGGTGCAGGTGTTCGAGCAGGATCACGGCTACCTGCCGACGCTTGGCCTGCGGGTGGGCGGGTTCGGCTATTCGACAGACGTGGCGCGGCTCGACGATGCCGCCCTTAGTGCCCTGGCCGGCGTGGATACCTGGGTGGTGGATTGCTTTCAGCGCAAGGCGCACAAAACCCATGCAAACCTGGAGCAGGTCCTGGCCTGGGCAGAGCACTTGCAGCCGCGCCGGGTCGTGCTGACCCATATGGGTTACGATGTGGACTGGGCCTGGCTGAGCCGCCACTTGCCAGCGCACATGCAGCCCGCCCATGACGGCCTGATCCTCGAAATACCGGAGTGACCAGCGTTGACACGCCCATGACATTCCATAATCATCATTCTACGCTTAGGATGGGCGAGGAGGCACGTTCTATCCTGAGGTGCGGCAACCTCACCTTCTCAGCATGTTGGCACCAGGAGACGATCATGGCCGCGGGCGGCTTTCAGCACTTCACGCTTGACGAGCGTCGGTCCCTGTTCCGGATGCAGGAGGCGCGGCCGGGTGTCGCGGAGATGGCGGCCCGCTTGGGCCGGCACCGCTCGACGATCTATCGCGAGCTGGGCCGCAATCGGTTCCACGACCCTGATGCGTCGCGAGACAGCCGGCGCAACGTGTCGGGCTACTACCCTGTGGCCGCGCAGGACCTGGCCCGCGCCCGGCGTCAACGGCTGGCCAAGCTGGTGCGGCACGAGGAGCTGCTGGCCCACGTGGTGGACCGGCTGCGCGCGGGCTGGTCGCCCCAGCAGATCGCAGGCCGGCTCCGGCGAGAGGAAGGGGCTGACGGGGAAGCAAGCGGGCGGCTCTGTGCCACGAGACGGTCTACCGCCATGTGCACGGCCCCGCGGGACGCGCGGGAGACCTCTATTTGTGCCTGCCCCGTGCCCGGCGGCGCCGCGGGACGCGGCACGGCCGCCGGCCTCGCGGGCACCGCATCCCATTGGAGCGCGGCATTGCGTGCCGTCCGGCGGAGGTGGCCACCCGGGAGAGCTTTGGCCATTGGGAGGGCGACCTGCTGGTGTTCGCGAGGCCTGGCGGCAACGCAAACGCGACGACGCTGCCGGAGCGGCGCAGCCGGTTCCTGGTGCTGCTGCCCAACCCAGACCGGCGCCCGGCGGGCGTGGCTGCGCGGATCGGCACGGCGCTCGGCGGCCTGGCCAAGGACCTGCGCGCGACCGTGACCTTTGACCGCGGCTTTGAGCTTATGGGCTACCCTGCCCTGGCTACCCTGCCCTGGACCGCGGCTTGGCTGTGACGAGCTGCTTCTGCGACCCGCGCAGCCCATGGCAGAAGGGCGCGGTCGAGAACGCCAACGGGCGGCTGCGGCGCTGCCTGCCGCCGGACGCTCCTGCTGGCCGCCTGGCGGAGGACAGCCTACAGGCGCTGGCCGACCGGTTCAACGCGACGCCGCGCCGGTGCCTGGGCTACCGCACGCCGGCCGAGGTGCTCCACGGCCGCCTCGATCCCACCCCAGGCAAAGCCGCCGCCAGCTCCGCCGTGTCGCATTAGAGGTGGAAAATGCAGGTTTGGAACGTGTCTGACTCCGCCACCGCCCAGGCCGAACTCGCCCGCCTCCTCGCCGTCATGGCCCGCCTACGTGACCCCGATGATGGCTGCCCTTGGGACCGGGTGCAGACCTTCACGACCATCGCGCCCTACACGGTCGAGGAAGCCTACGAAGTCGCCGACGCCATCGCCCGGCAAGATATGGCGTCGCTGCCCGACGAGCTTGGCGACCTGCTGCTGCAAGTCGTCTATCACGCCCGCATCGCCGAGGAAGCCGGCGCCTTCGCGTTCGCCGACGTAGCCCGTGGCATCGCCGACAAGATGATCCGCCGCCATCCCCTTATCTTCGCCCCAAACGCAAACGCCCCGGCCATGGACTACGAGGCGCAGAAGCAAGCCGAGCGCGCCGCCCGCCAGCAATCCGGCGTCCTGGACGGCGTAGCTGCCGGATTGCCGGCCCTGACCCTTGCCGCCAAGCTGACCAGCCGCGCCGCTCGCGTCGGCTTCGACTGGCCGGACCCGCCCGCCGTCCTGGCCAAGCTGGACGAGGAAGTCGCCGAGCTGCAAGCCGAGTTGCCCGGCGCCGATCCCGCCCGCATCGCCGACGAGATCGCGACCTGCTGTTCGTCGCCGCCAACCTGGCCCGCAAGCTGGGCGTGGACCCCGAGGCCTGTCTGACCGCCGCCTGCGCCAAGTTCAGCCGCCGCTTCCGCTTTGTCGAGGGCCGGCTGGCCGACGCCGGGCTGTCCCCTACCGACGCGTCGCTGGACCAGATGGAAGCGCACTGGGCCGAGGCGAAGGCCGCCGAACGGTAGCGGCGTCACTCCGTCTGCCGCAGGTTGCGGTCCAGGAAGCCAAGCACCACCCGCTCATACCCTGCGGGATCGAACCGTTGCAGGTCCTCGTGACCCGCGCCCGGCACCAGCCAAAGCTCCCCCGCGGAGCGGACGCGCGCGGACAATGCCTGGGTTTCCGCCGCTGTCGTGTAGGCGTCGGCCGCGCCGGACGCGACAAGGACCGGGACCGGGACCGCCCCGATACGGTCTACGGGCCGCAAGTCCACCGGCTGCACGCCGAGGATGGGCGGCAGCAGCAGGCGGAACAAAGGCCCAAGAACCGGCACCGCCACCCCACCGACGACTGGACCCAAGGCCACCCGCAGGCGGTTGTCCAACGCCGCATCTATGGTGGAGTAAACGGACTCGAGCACCAGCGCGTCCACCGCCAGCGGCGCCGGGCCAAGCAGGGCGGCTGCCCCGCCGAGCGACACCCCAACTGCCGCGACACGCTCACCCGGCGCATGGTCCCGGGTGAAAGCAACCACGGCAGCGGCGTCCAACCCTTCCAGCTTGCCGTAGGTGATCCGCCGTCCCGGACTTTCGCCATGCGCCTGAAAATCGAACAGCAGGACGGCGATGCCACGGTCCGCCAGCAGCCGGGCGCGACGGACGTGCTGCAATCGGTTCGCGCCGACGCCATGCATCAAGATCGCCGCACCCGAGCCCGGCCTGCCCGGTATCCACCAGCCCTGCAAGGCCGTGCCGCTCCCCGATGGGATGTTGACGGACCGGGCAGTGGGCAACTCCGGCGGCGGCGGCCCGATGACGGCCGGCTTCGGCGCCGACAGCGTAAGGCCCACGACCACTACAACGCCGCACAGCCCGGCCAGCGCCAAGACGGCGGCCAGCAGCACGGCTGCTGCCGGCCGCCGGGCAATCAGCGCGAGAACAGTGCCTCCTGCAGCGCTAGCCCGCTCTCCCGATCCGGCGCCAGCACCAGTCCGCCGCTGGTCACGGTGGGCCGGTAGCTGCCGCCGTCCAGCAACTGCGACCAGCCACCGGCCTCCTTGTGCAGCAACCAGCCCGCGGCGTGGTCCCACGGCAGCAGGCGGTGATAGACCGAAAAGTGGCAGTGCCCCGCGGCCATCATGCGATACTGGTGCGCGGCGCACCGGTAGTCCCAAGCCGCAGCCACCCGCGGCAGGTTGGGGCAGACGACGGCCTGGCGCTCCGGCGGCATGTAGCGCCACGAGACCGAGCCGGCCATCTGCGCCACCGGCTCCGGCGCTGCTACGCGCAACGGGATGCGCTGGCCGGTGGCGTCCTCGATCCAGGCCCCCTCCCCGCGCAATGCAACTGCGGTGTCGTCGCCCACGGGATCGTGGATGGCAGCGGCCACGACTTCGCCACGCCGGACCGCCGCAACCATCACACCGAACAGCGGCAGGCCCGCACAGAAGTTGGCCGTGCCATCAATCGGGTCCACGATGAGGCAGAGTTCCGCATCCGCAATGGCGCGCATCAGCCCGGGGTCCCGCGTCGCTGCCTCCTCCCCCACCACGGCGCAACCGGGAAACAAGCGGTGCAGCCCGGTGGACAGCCGGGCCTCAGCCTGTTCATCCGCGATCGTCACGAGGTCGAGCGGGCCAGACTTCGCCAAGACATCGCCGTGCTGCAATGAGCGAAAACGAGGCATGATCTCCGTCCGCGCCACGGCCCGCACCAACTGGACGATTTCGGCCAGGTCGGCCGGGGTCACAACCCCTGCTCGAACCGGGCGCGGTCGGCCGGCAGCATCCGGACCTGGACGTGGACGCCGTTGTCGCTATCCTGACGCCGCAGCACTTCGCCATGCTCGTACAGCCAGGCAATGCGTGCGCCGTCGCTGGACGGCAGGTGGTAGTCGGCCATCTCCATGCCGGCAGACAAGCGTTCGTCTATGGCGCGCAGCAGCCCGGGCAGGCCGTCGCCGGTGATAGCGGAAACCGGCACGCAGCTGTCCCGAGTCGGGACGTTGGCGATGCCGCCCATCAAGTCCGCCTTGTTGAGCACTTCCAGCGTGCGGGTCGGCCACGCGGCGTCCAGGGCACCGTCCTTGACCATGCCGTCCAGCACGGCCACGACATCGGCACGCTGCGCCGCCGTGTCCGGGTGCGCCACGTCGCGCACGTTGAGGATCACATCGGCCTCGCTGACCTCCTCCAGGGTGGCGCGGAAGGCCTCCACAAGCTCGGTCGGCAAATCGCTGATGAAGCCGACGGTGTCCGACAGGATCACCCGGCGGCCAGATGGCAGCCGCAGCCCGCGCATCGTCGGGTCCAGCGTTGCAAACAACTGGTCCTGCGCGTGTACGTCGGCACCCGTCAGCGCGTTGAACAGCGTTGACTTGCCGGCGTTGGTGTAGCCGACGAGCGCCACTACGGGATGCGGCACCCGCGCCCGGGCGCTGCGGTGCAGGCCGCGGGTGCGGCGCACGCCCTCCAGGTCCTTCTTCACGCGTACGATGCGGTCTCCGATTAGGCGCCGGTCGGCCTCGATCTGCGTCTCGCCGGGTCCGCCCAGGAAGCCGAAGCCGCCACGCTGCCGCTCCAAATGGGTCCAGGACCGCACGAGTCGGCTGCGCTGGTATTCCAGCTGCGCCAGCTCGACCTGCATGGCGCCCTCCTTCGTGCGGGCGCGCTCCCCGAAGATGTCCAGGATCAAGCCGGTGCGGTCTATGACCTTGCACGCCCACGCCCGCTCCAGGTTGCGTTGCTGCACCGGGGAGAGCTGCGCGTCCACGATGGCGACCACCACATGCTCCGCCGCAATCGCCTCGCCGATCGTCGCGATCTGGCCCTGCCCGAGCAGCGTTGCCGACCGGCGGGTGCGGAGCGGCACGGTCGCCTCGTGTACGACGACAAGCCCGATCGAGGCGGCAAGGCCTACAGCTTCGGCCATCTGCGCCTCGGCGGCCCGGGACGCGTCCTGCCGACCCGGCTTCTCCCAGGGCAATACGACGGCCGCGCGCGTCGGCGCGGCCGCAATTTCAACTACCGTTCTCAATCAGAGACCCCAGAGATGGCCTCCTGCGGCCGCAGGGCATCCATGCCTCCCTCGGCCTTGGCGCCGTCGAACAGCATAATGGGCGCACCCGGCATGACGGTGCTGATGGCGTGCTTGTAAACAAGCTGCGTGTGGCCGTCCCGGCGCAGCAGCACCGAGAAGTTGTCGAACCAGGTGATGATGCCCTGCAGCTTCACCCCATTCACGAGAAACACCGTAACCGGCGTCTTTGCTTTGCGCACGTGGTTCAGGAAGACATCCTGAACGTTCTGCGGTTTGTCAGTGGCCACGTTCGTGTCCTTGTTGTTGTCGCCTCCCATGACAGCAAGAAATGGGCCGTTGTGAGGCGAGGGTCTTGGCGTGGGCCGATATGGACATCGCGACGGTCCGTATCAACGCCGGGATACTGCCCTTCAACTCCCTCCGGAAAAGGTTCGGGATGGGTAGGCGACCGGCAAGGGTCTCGTTGCATCCGGACAGCGATCCACAGATACGGGCCGTTCCCGGCAGCCAAGCATACCTGCGCCGGCCCGAATGCAGAGGCAGGCCTTCAGGCCCGTCCCGTCGCGTTGCGGCCACCATGCACATGCCGGGCGAACAGGTCGAACAACTGCCGCGTCACTGGTCCTGGCGCCCCCGTGCCGACCGGGCGGCCGTTCACGGCCACAATTGCCTTCACGAAGCTGGTGGCGCTGGTCAGGAACACCTCCGGCGCGGCCCGCAGCTCGGCCTCGCTGAACGCCCGTTGCTCGAACGCCAGCCCGGCGCCGGCCATCACCGCCAGCAACGCGTCACGGGTGCAGCCGGGCAGGATGCCGCAGTCGAGGTGGCGGGTTCGCACCAACCCCTGCCCGTCCACGATCCAGATGCTGGTGGCGGCACCCTCGGTCACCATGCCGTCGCGGATCAGGATGGCCTCCGAGGCACCGGCCTCCCGCGCGGCCTGCCGGGCCAGGACGTTGGGCAGCAGCCCCGTGCTCTTGATGTCGCAACGCGCCCAGCGCTCGTCCGGCCAGGTGATGGCTTCGGTGGACCAACCGTCCACGCTGGCAGGATAGGGCGGCACGCCGCGGATCGTGACGACCAGCGCCGGCACCGGCGGTTGGGCGGGGAAGGCGTGGTCCCGCCGCGCGACGCCGCGCGTGACCTGGATATACAGCAACCCGTCCCGTACCCGGTTTCGCCGCGCGACCTCGTCCAGAACCGCCACCAGCGCCGCGCGGCGCATCGGCATGCGGATGCGGACTTGGTCCAACGAACGCTCCAGCCGGCCCAAATGCCGGTCCATGTCCACGAAGCCGCCCTGGCGCAGATAGACCACCTCATAGACGCCATCGGCGAACTGGTAGCCGCGGTCCTCGACATTGACCGCGGCATCCCGTTGCGGCGCGTAGCGTCCGTTGACATAAGCGATCCGGCTCATCCCCGCAGCACCTTAAGCACCCCGGTCGTCCGAGTTGACGCCGAGCTGCTTCAGCTTGCGGTGCAGTGCGCTCCGCTCCATGCCCACAAACCCGGCGGTACGGCTGATGTTGCCGCCGAAGCGCAATAGCTGCGCCTGCAGGTACTGCGTCTCGAACAGGTCACGCGCCTCCCGGAGCGGCAGCGCCATCAGGTCGGCCGTAGGATCGAAGTTGAGCAGCGCGGGTGCGCCCTGGCTGATCTCGACCGGCAGCATGTCGGCCCGGATGGCATCGGCTGGGCCACCCGGCGCCATGATGAGCAGCCAGTCCATCAGGTTCCGCAACTGCCGGACGTTGCCGGGCCAGTCATAGGCTTGCAGCGCCGTGGTGGCGTCGGTGGACAGCTCGCGGCCAGGCATTCCGCTAGTCTCGGCGCTGCGCTCCAGAAAATGCCGGGCCAGTTCCGGCACGTCCTCCCGCCGCTCCTTCAGGCTCGGCATCCGGATCGGGACCACGGCTAGACGGTAGTACAGGTCCTCCCGGAAGCGGGCATGGCTGATCTCGGCGTGCAGGTCGCGGTTGGTGGTGGCCAGCACACGCACGTCCACCTTGACGCGTGACGACCCTCCCAACCGCTCGAACGTTTGATCCTGCAAGGCGCGGACGATCTTGCCCTGGGTCTCCAGCGGCATGTCGGAAACTTCATCCAGTAGCAGGGTGCCGCCATGCGCCCGTTCCAGCACGCCGGCCCGGCGCGGCTGGGTGTTCGCGTCCGCGCCGGCCTCCACGCCGAACAGCTCTTCCTCGAACCGGCCCGGCGCTAGCGTCGCGCAATTCAGTGCGACAAATGGCCCGTCCGCGCGCCGGGACCGGGCATGGACCATGCGCGCCGCAACCTCCTTGCCCGACCCCGCGGGACCGCTGATCAGCACGCGGGACCCGGTTGGCGCAACGCGCTCCACCGCCGCGCGCAGGGTGGTGATGGCCGAGCTGTGGCCGGTCAGTTCCGAATCGAAGCCGGCGCGCAGCCGCAACTCTGCGTTCTCGCGCGCCAGCCGGGCCGCTTCCAGCGCACGCCGGACGATCAGCAGCATGCGGTCGGACTTGAACGGCTTTTCGATGAAGTCGTAGGCGCCCTGCTGGATGGCAGCCACGGCCGTTTCGATCGTGCCGTGGCCGCTGATCATCACCACGGGAACCTGCGGCTCCTCCGAGTGGATCGCTTGCAGAATGCCGAGACCGTCGAGGCGGGAGCCTTGCAGCCAAATATCCAGGATCACCAGCGACGGGCGGCGGTGGCGGAAGGCGGCGATAGCGGCGTCGGAGTCGCCAGCCTGCCGGACGCTGTAGCCCTCGTCCTCCAAGATGCCCTCGATCAGCATCCGGATGTCGGGCTCGTCGTCAACAATTAGGATCTCTTGGGCCATGCGGCTCCTTTACGCCGTTACCGCCTGGGCGGCCATCAAGGGAAGCACCAGGGTCACGGCAGCGCCGGGGCCGTCGTGCCGGTCGTCGAGGTTCAGCCCGCCGCCGTGGTCCTCCATGATCTTCTTCACGATGGCCAGACCCAGCCCGGTGCCTTTGGGCTTATGCGTCACGTAGGGTTCGGCAAGCCGGTCGCGGTCCTGCTGAGGCAGGCCCACGCCGTCGTCCAGCACGCGCAGGACCACCATGCCACCCTCGGTCTCCGCAACCAGGCCGATATGCCCGGCCGGCTCGCCTGGGGCGCGCGGGCGCATGGCGACGGCGTCCGCGGCATTTTGCAGAAGGTTGGTCAGCGCCTGGCCCAGCAAGCGACGGTCGCAGACTGCCATCGGGCCGCGGTCGGGGATGCTGGTTGTCCATACGATCTCCGGCCGGGCGCTGCGTTGCAGCACCAGCGCCTCCCGCGCGATACGTCCGACATCTTCAGGCCGCAGCACCGGCTGCGGCATGCGGGCGAAGGCCGAGAACTCGTCCACCATCCGGCCGATGTCGCCGACATGCCGCACGATCGTGTCGGCGCACTGAGCGAAGGTTTCGGGGTCGGAGGTGATCTCTTTCGTAAACCGCCGCTTCAGGCGCTCCGCCGACAATTGGATTGGGGTCAGCGGGTTCTTGATCTCATGCGCGATCCGCCGGGCCACATCGGCCCAAGCGGCCTTGCGCTGGGCGGATTGCAGCTCGGTGATATCGTCGAAGGTCACGACATAGCCAACGCCCCGCGCCGCGCGCCCATCCGTGCCAATCCGGACCAGCAGGGTGCGGCGGCGGGACGTAGGTCCCGTCTGCACCTCCGCCGTGTGCGCGCTTTCCGGCGACTCGGCTACGGCGGCCAGCAGCGGCGCAAACTCCGGAACCACCTCGCCCAGGGGCAGGCCGATGGCGGTCATCAGGTCCAGGCCTACCAGCTCGCTTGCGGCACGGTTCGGCAACTCGACGCGGGCATGGGCGTCAAGGCCGATCACGCCTGCGGATACGCCGGCCAGGACCGTTTCCGTAAAGCGGCGGCGCTCGTCTATCTGGCCGTAGGCGTCCATCAGCTCGGACCGTTGCGCGGCCAACTGGCCGGTCATGCGGTTGAAGGCGCGGGACAGCCCAGCCACTTCATCCTCGCTCTGAACCTCCGGCACGCGAACTTGCAGGTCGCCGGCCCGGACGCGTTCTGCTGCCAGTATCAGGCGGCCCACCGGCCTGGCGATCTGGTTTGCCAGCACCAGGCCGATCAGCACCGCCGCGGACAGCACCAGCAACGCCACGAGCGCAAAGATCAGCACGAAGATGACCTGTAGCCGGGACCGGTTCTGGTCCAGGCGTTCGTATTCGGCGACGGCCTGCTCGGTCCGTTGCTGATGCTGCAGGATCGCCGGGTCCACCGGACGGCTGATCAGCAGCATCGCGGGCGGCGTCATGTTGAGCTGCACCACGGCACGCACCCGGTCGTCGTCGGGTGAGCCGAGCACCACGACCTCTCCGTTCCGTGCGCGCTCGGTATCGTCGAACGGGACCGGCTCAATTGCCTGGGTGTCGCCGGTGGCCATGAACTCGGTGATCTGGTTCGTGACCGGGTCGAACAGGATGGCCTCCGTCAGGCCTCGCAGCACGGTCTGGGTTCTCAGCTCTTGCCTGAACGTGAACGGGTCCTGTTGCAGGCTCGGTCCCAGATTGGACAGGGCGATCGCCATGGTCGCCGCGTCGCTGCGGATGTTGTTGCGGTGCTCTTCCAGGTAGCCGCGGGAGGCTTCCAACCCCTCGTTCAGCGCAGTGCGGACGCGGTCGTTGAACCAGGACTGGATGCCAAGGTTGAAGAACGCCGTCGCCATCACCGCCAGCACGATCGTCGGCGTGACAGCGACGACGCTGAACATCATCACCAGCCGCACATGCAGGCGGGAGCCTGCGGAGCCGCGGCGGCGTTCCACCCAAACCCGGGTCAGCCGTCCGGCCAGCACGGCGCCCAGCAGCAACAGCACCACCAAGTTGGCCAGCACCAGGCCAAACATCACGTTGGGCCGCAGCGTCAGGGGTACGCCGCCCGACAACAGCACGAACGTTGCAATCACGAGCATCAGCGCCGTGCAGGCCAGCAGCAGGGTCACGAATTTGCCAAGAAGGGCGTCCAGCGCCCGCCGCATGACCGAACGCCGCGGAACGGGCGCTTGCAGGTCAGACCGCTTAGTTTGGGCGTTCACAGCCGGGCCTAGCCGATCCCGCGCACGACGGGGATGTCCAAGTCCCGGATTTTCTTGCGCAGGGTGTTGCGGTTCAGGCCCAGCATGGCGGCAGCCTTGATCTGGTTGCCGCGGGTGGCCGACAAGGTCATCTGGATCAGCGGCCGCTCGACCTCCGCAATGACCTGGTCGTAGATGTCGCGCATCGGCATCCCGTCCCGGCTGGCCGCCAGGAAAGTGCGGATGTGGCGCTCGACCGCAAGGGCCAGCGGCTCCGGCCCGATGCCAGACGGGGCGTGGCCGTCGTCCAGGCCGGTCTCGTGCAGTTCGCTGGAGATCACCTCCTCGCCGATCGTTTCCTGCGGATAAAGGGCGGCCAGGCGCCGCATCAGGTTCTCAAGCTCCCGGACGTTGCCGGGCCAGCGGTGCTGGCGCAGGCGGTCCAGCGCGGCAGCGTCGAGCGTCTTGGTCTGCAGCCCGCTGTCCCGCGCCTTGTCCAGGAAGTGCCGGGCTAGGACTGGTATGTCCTCCAGCCGCTCCCGCAGCGGCGGCAGGCGGATGGGCACGACGTTCAAGCGGTAGAACAGGTCCTCGCGGAAGTGCCCGGCACGTATGGCTTGGCGCAGATCCCGGTGCGTCGCCGCGACGATGCGCACGTTGGCACGGATCGGCTGGCGCCCGCCGACAGTGGTGAACTCGCCCTCCTGCAGCACGCGCAGCAGGCGGGTCTGCGCCTCAGACGGCATGTCGCCGATTTCATCGAGGAACAGCGTGCCCCCGGCTGCCTGCTCGAACCGGCCCTGGGCGCGGTTCAGTGCGCCGGTGAAAGCACCGCGCTCATGGCCGAACAACTCGCTTTCGATCAGCTCGCGCGGGATTGCGGCCATGTTGATGGCAACGAATGGGCCGCTGCGGCGGCGGCCGTAGTCGTGCAGCGCGCGCGCCACTAGCTCCTTGCCGGTGCCGGACTCGCCGTTGACCATGACGGTCAGGTCCGTGGTCGTCAGACGCGCGATGCTGCGGTAGATCTCCTGCATCGCCATGCTGCGGCCGATCAGGGGCAACCGCTCCTCCGCGTCCTTCGGCTCGGCGGCTTCGGCATCCGGAGCGGCAGGCGAAGCTGCCAGCGCGCGGGCGACGACGTTCAGCAGCTCCTTCAGGTCGAACGGCTTTGGCAGATACTCGAAGGCGCCGCGCTGCGCCGCCTTTACGGCGGTCATCAGGGTGGATTGCGCGCTCATCACCACGACCCGCAGCTCCGGGCGGATGCGCTTGATACGCAGGATCAGGTCCAGCCCGTTCTCATCCGGCATGACGACATCGGTAATGACCAGGTCGCCCTCCCCGTCTTCAACCCAGCGCCACAGGGTCGCGGCGTTTCCAGTGCAGCGCACCTGGTAGCCGCTTCGGCCCAGCGCCTGCGTCAGGACGGTTCGTATCGAGCGGTCATCGTCGGCCACAAGGACGGTCGGCGGTGTCATCGGGTCACTTTCGGCGCGCGCCCATCAGGTCACGTCGGCTTCAGCCTCGGTCATGACGGGCAGGGAAAGGCGGAACTCGGTGCGCCCAGGCCGGCTGTCCACCTCGATCAGCCCGCCGTGGTCGCCGACGATCTTGGCGACGAGTGCAAGACCCAGGCCGTTGCCGGCGGGCTTGCTGGTCACGAACGGCTCGAACAGATGCGGGCGCATGTCGTCCGGGATGCCCGGCCCGTTGTCCCGTACGGTCACGACCAGCGGCAGGTCCACACGGTGAGGGCTGCCGGCCACGGCGAGCTTCATGCCGTGCTGGTAGGCGGTCGCGAGGACGATCTCTCCGCCGCCCCCCCGGTGGGTCAGTTCTGGGTCGTCCGTGATGGCCTCCGCGGCATTCTTGACCAAGTTGAGCAGCACCTGCACGAGCTGGTCCCGGTTGACCCAGGCCGGCGGCAGGGATGGATCATAGCTTTCCGTGATCCGCAGGTGGGCTGCGAAGCCGCTTCCGGCCAGCCGGCGAACATGGTCCAGCACGCGATGGATGTTGACCGCACGCCGCTCGACCGGGCGGTCGCCGAACATCTCCATCCGGTCCACCAAGTCGCGTATCCGGTCGGCCTCGTCACGGATCAGCACGGTCAGTTCCCGGTCCGGATCGGCGACGCTGGCCTCCAGCAACTGTGCCGCACCACGTATGCCGGACAAGGGGTTCTTGATCTCATGCGCCAGGATTGCGGACATGCCGGTGACGCTGCGGGCCGCACCGCGGAACGCCATTTGCCGGTCCAGCGCGCGGGCGGCGCTGCTGTCCTGCAGGGTCAGCAGGATGCAGCCCGGTTCCTCCACCAACGGGGCCGCCTGCACGGTAATGCCGGACTTGTGCAGCCGCGGGCTTTCCAGCGTCAGGTCGTGGTCGGAGATCGTGCTGCCCTGCCGGCGCGCCTGCGCCAGTAAGAGGAAAATCGGATTGTCTGGCGGCACCAGCGAGGACAGCGTCATGTTGCCAAGTTGCAGCATGGACAGGCCCAGGAACTGCTCGGCCGCCTGGTTGGCAAAGCGGAACCGGTCCCCGGCGTCCAGCAGCACCACCGGAATTGGCAGCGCACCCAGGACGGCATGGGCGTCAACCTCCGGCGGGACGGCCCGCGGCGTCAGCTTTTCGACCAGCTTGAGCCGGCCGCGGGCGATAGCTGCCTTCATGCGGCCATGGCCTCCGGCGTGCGAGCAGCGCCGCGCGCGATCAACGGGTCAAAGAAGCCGTCCACCAACGCCACGACGGCATCCGGGTCGGCCGTGCGCATGACGGCGGAGCGGAACTCGGCCGACCCAAACAGGCCGCGGGAGTACCAGCTCAGGTGCTTGCGGGCCAGGCGCACGCCGGCATCCGTGCCGAAGTGGCTCAGCATGGCCCGGTAGTGCTCCATCATAGTCGCCTTTTGCGCAACGAGCGACGGCTCGGTTCCGCGCTGGCCGGTGCTCAGGAAACGGGCGACCTGGGCCGGGAACCAGGGGCGGCCGTAGCAGCCGCGTCCGATCATCACACCGTCCGCACCGGACTGGCGCAGGGCCTCGGCGGCATCGTCTTCCGTCAGGATGTCACCGTTGGCGATCACTGGCAGCCGCACCGCAGCCTTCACCCCGGCGATGAAGCGCCAGTCGGCGCTGCCAGTGTAGAACTGCTGCCGGGTGCGGCCGTGAACCGTAACCATGCGTATGCCGGACTCCTCGGCAATGCGCGCGAGCGCCGGGGCGTTCAGGTTGGCGTGGTCCCAGCCCATGCGCATCTTCAGGGTCACGGGTACGGGGACGGCGCGGACGGTCGCCTCAAGGATGCGGGCGGCTGCAGCCTCGTCCCGCATCAGTGCGCTGCCGGCCGCCTGGCCGATGGCGACCTTTTTGACCGGACAGCCAAAGTTTATGTCCACCAGGTCGGCGCCGTGGCCAACGGCGATGCGGGCGGCCTCCGCCATGGCAGCAGGCTCGCACCCGGCCAGTTGCACGGCGCTGGGACCGCCGCAACCGTCCACCTCCGCCATGCGGAGCGTCGCCCGGTTTTCCCGTACCATGGCCCACGACGCGATCATCTCTGACACCACCAGCCCAGCGCCTTGCTGCTTGGCCAGGCGGCGGAACGGAAGGTCCGTGACGCCGGACATAGGTGCCAAGATAACTGGAACGTCCAGGCGGACGGCATACGCGCCCTCCCCCAGCAGGATCGGGGCGAGCTTGGGTGTGTTTTCCGGGTTGCCCATGATTTGGGCAAAGTAGAGCCTGGATGGCCGGTGCGCAATCATCGTCTGCACGGCGGCGCGGTGCGGGTTGACGGCGCGCCGTGCGGCTGGCCAATGCACGCCATGCACATCGCAGCCCTTCTTGTCGCCGCTGGGTCCGGGCAACGCTTCGGCGGCGCCGAGCCGAAGCAATATGCCCGCATTGGCGGCGTCCCCGTGCTGCGCTGGGCGGCCGAGGCGCTCATGCCGCATGTCCACCTCTTGCAGGCGGTCGGCGACCCCGCGCAGCTCCGGCCGGTGCTGGCTGGGCTGGACCACCTGCCCCCCGTGCCTGGCGGTGCAGAGCGTCAGGACAGCGTGCGCGCCGGGTTGGAAGCGTTGGTTCCCCATGCGCCTGACCTGGTGCTGGTCCATGACGCAGCCCGGCCGTTGATCCCGCCGGGCACGGTGGCAGCCCTGGTTGCGGCGCTGGACCGGCTGCACGGCGCCATACCGGCAGTGCCTGTGGCCGACACGTTGAAGCGCGGCAAGGACGGTCTGATCGGCCAAACCGTGCCGCGCCAGGGGCTTTATCGCGCGCAGACGCCGCAGGCGTTCCGGTTCGGCACCTTGCTGGACCTGCACCGGACTGCCAGCCCCGGCGCTACGGACGACGCCGCGTTGCTGGAGCAAGCCGGCCTGCCGGTGGGCCTTGTCCCCGGCAGCGAGGACAACATTAAGCTGACCTATCCGGAGGACCTGGTGCGCCTGGAACGACTGCTGCTGCCCACCTTGGTGCCGCGTGTCGGCACCGGCTTCGACGTGCACGTGCTGGAGGCCGGGCGTCCACTGGTGCTGTGCGGCATAACCGTGCCGCATCCGCGAGGGCTGGCCGGGCACTCCGACGCCGATGTGGGGCTGCACGCGCTATGCGACGCGATCTACGGTGCCTTGGCAGAGGGCGACATCGGGCGGCACTTCCCGCCGACCGAGGCAACTTGGAAGGATGCGGACAGCGCACGGTTCTTGACGCACGCCGCCGGGCGGATTGCTGCGCGCGGCGGCCGGCTGGCCAACGCGGACGTGACCCTGATCTGCGAGCGCCCGAAGATCGCGCCGCACGCCGCGGCGATGGAGGCCCGGATTGCGGAGCTGATGGGTGTGGCGGCCGGGCTTGTGTCGGTCAAGGCGACGACGACGGAGCGGCTGGGATTTACCGGGCGGGAAGAGGGCGTCGCGGCGCAGGCGGTTGTTACAATACTAGTCCCGGGCTAAAACGAGTTTCCTTCAACTCGCGTGAAGCTGGTCGGAGCGGCGGGATTCGAACCCACGACCCCTTGTCCCCCAGACAAGTGCGCTACCAGGCTGCGCCACGCTCCGACTGCGACCCAGGGTTTAGCAGGGTGCGGCAGCTACCGCAACGCACTGCTTCAGTATCCGAAGGGAGAGTTAGGATCGTCCGAGTTGAGCCCGCAGGCTTACCAGTTCGTCCAGGGCATATCGCAGAATGCCCCGCAGGCGCTCGGCCTCTGCAACGGACGGCTCGGCTGCAAAATCAGGTGCCGGCTCTGCCGCAGTTAAGCGCTCCACCTCGGCAGCAGCACGCTCGGCAGCGGTGGCAGGCGGGATGTTGTCCGCCAGCAGTCCCCCACCTTCCCGTAGGAGGCGCTGGACGCCCTTGATGGTGTAACCCTGGATATAAAGCAGGTCCGAGATCCGCCGGAGAAGCTGGATGTCGTCGGGCCGATAGTAGCGCCGGCCGCCGCCGCGCTTCAGTGGCTTGATCTGCGGAAACTTGGTTTCCCAGAACCGCAAGACATGCTGCGGGATATGCAGATCGTCCGCGACCTCGCTGATAGTACGGAACGCGTTTGGCGCCTTTTTGGCACGAGGACGTGCGCCGTCCGGGGCCGGAGGCAGGTCGTCATCAAGATCATCGGGCGCGGGGTCCACGCCGTCGCTCATGCCTCGGCCCCGTCATCGGCCGCGTCGGCCCCGGTCGGTAGGGCAGTGCCGTTCACATGTGCCTTTAAGACCTGGCTGGGCCGGAAAGTCAGCACACGGCGCGGCAGGATCGGCACCTCCACCCCGGTCTTCGGATTGCGCCCGATCCGACGGCCCTTCTGACGGATCGAGAAAGTGCCGAAGCCGCTGATCTTCACGGAGTCACCCGCCTCCAGCGCGGCCGACACCCGATCCAGCACCGTTTCCAGCAGCTCGGCCGAGTCGTTGCGGGATAGGCCGACCTGGGCATAGATGGTCTCAGCCAGTTGCGCGCGCGTTACGGTGTTCATGGCCGCACGCTAAGTCCAGTGCAGCAGGGCGTCAAGCGAAGGTGCTGAAAACAATGCTTTGTTAATTGCGATCTACAACCGGATCAATGCCGCGCCCCAGGTCATCCCGCCGCCCAGCGCCTCCATGAGCACCAAGTCGCCGCGCCGTATGCGGCCGTCGCCATAGGCCTCCGCCATCGCCAACGGGATGGATGCGGCAGAGGTATTGGCGTGCCGGTCCACCGTGACAATCACGCGCTCCGGCGGCAGACCGAGCTTGCGGCCCATTGCATCAATGATGCGGCGGTTGGCCTGGTGCGGCACCAGCCAGTCCACGTCGCCATGCTGCAAGCCGTTTGCCTGCAACGCCTCGTCCACCACGCTGGCCAGCTTCGTGACAGCATGGCGGAACACCTCCCGCCCATTCATCACGAGGTGGCCCGGCCGGGCCGCTTGTCCGACGGCTCCGTCCACATAGAGCAGGTCGCCCAGCGTACCGTCGGCATGGAGGTGAGTGGACAGAATACCCCGGTTGGCGTCTCCGGCCTCTGCTAAGCGCACGAAGGCGGCACCGGCTCCGTCCCCAAACAGCACGCAGGTGCCGCGGTCCGCCCAGTTCATAATGCGTGAGTAAACCTCGCTGCCGATGACCAGCACGCCGGTGGCCTGGCCGGCCCGCATCATGCCGTCCGCAATTGAAAGCGCATACACGAAGCCGCTGCACGCCGCGGAAAGGTCGAAGCCAAAGCCGCGCCGAATGCCCAACTCGGCCTGGACGCGCAACGCGCTGGCAGGAAACGCCTGGTCCGGGGTGCTGGTGGCCAAGATCACTGCATCAACGTCGGCCGCTGTGCAGCCGGCATCTGCAAGGGCAGCAGCGGCGGCCCGGGCGCCCATGTAGGCACAAGTCTCGTGGGGAGCCGCCATGTGGCGCTGGCATATCCCGGTCCGCTCCTGAATCCAGGCGTCCGTCGTATCAACCCGGAGCGACAACTCGTCGTTGGAGACCACGCGCTCCGGCAGGTAGGCACCCAGGCCTGCGACGACGCTGCGTGGCCCAATCCCGCCGCCGCTCAATGGTCAGCCCGCCACCGCAAGCTGGGCGTCACGCCCGGCCAGGCGCAGTGCCTCGATGCGCGCCAGCCCGTCGCGGATCTTCTCATTGAAGCCATGCACAACCATGTCCATCGCGACGTCCATCGCGTGCGCAAAGCCCTCGGCATCCGTACCGCCATGCGACTTCACAACGACGCCGTTCAGACCGAGCATGACGGCGCCGTTATAGCGGCGGGGGTCCAGCCACGTCCTCATGCGGTCCAGGCCGGGCCGGACAAGCAGGTAGGCCAGCTTGGCCATTGGACTGCTGCTGAAGATCTGCTTCAGAAGGTCGCCAACTAGCCGCAGCGCGCCCTCTCCGGTTTTCAGTGCGACGTTACCCTTGAACCCGTCGGTTACGATCACGTCGGTTGTCCCGGCGGCAATGTCGTCGCCTTCTACGAAACCGTGGAACTGCGGGGCGATATGGCTGCGGCGTAGCATCTCGGCGGCTTGACGGACCCGCTCGTCGCCCTTCAACTGCTCGCTCCCGACGTTCAGCAGTCCGATGGTCGGGGCCGGCAGGCCCAGGACAGTGCGTGCAAAGACGTCGCCCATGATGGCGAACTCGACCAAGTTCCGCACGTCGCAGTGCACGTTGGCGCCCAGGTCCAGCATGACGACGTCGCCGCGGGCGGACGGAGCGATGGCGGCCATGGCTGGCCGGTCAATGCCGGGCAGGGTCTTGATGAGTATCTTGGCCAGAGCCAACAGCGCGCCGGTATTGCCGGCCGAGACAACGCCCGATGCCTCCCCAGCCGCGACGGCGTCTATAGCGACCCGCATTGAGGACCCACGGATGCGCAACGCCGCCGTTGGCTTCATGTCGCTGCCCACAACAGCCGGGGCGTGGCGGACCGTGCAGGACGCTTGCACGCGCTTCCGGAGGGCTACCATGGGTGCAAGCCGGCTCTCGTCGCCGACCAATAGGAAGCGGGCGGCGGGATGGCGCTCGGCAGCGATGGCCAGGCCATCCAGCACTACTTCGGGCGCATGGTCGCCGCCCATGGCATCCACCGCCAAGGTGAACGGCGCTGTCACGGGTGTGTCGTCCGGAACTGGTGGCGTACTGCCGCGCTGGACGCGGTCAGACGCGGACCGCGCCCTTGAGCGCCTTGCCAGCAGCTACAACCTCACGGCCATCATAGTGGCCACAGTGGCTGCACAGGTGATGCGGCCGCTTCAGCTCCCCACAGTTCGAGCATTCGGCATGGGCCTCCGTCCTTAGCGCATCATGGCTTCGGCGCATCCCGCGGCGTGACGGGGAGGTTTTCTTCTTGGGAACAGCCATGGAAACGCCCCTCTCCGGGCTAGACTGGCACGCGGGCCGCAAAGGCGGCGGCGGCACTGCTGGATGCGAGTAAGACGCGGCATCTAGCAGACCCACCCTGCCCCTGCAAGCACGGCCAATGCCGCGCTATTGGCGGGTGCGCAACGCCGCCAACCCTGCGAACGCGCCAGCCGGCGTGTCCAGCGCGTCTGCCGCCAGCGCTGCACCGGGCTTGCGCGGATAGGGGTCGAGGGCAAGGGCAAGTTGTTCGACCGCCGCCTCGCCGAGGTCAATGGCAGATCCTTCGAATGGGATCTGGTCCGGTGCGTCCGGTTCCGAATCCTCATCCTCGGTCCCGGCCGGCACGAAGTGGACCGTGAAGGCGTCCTCCACGAAGCTGTCGAAGTCTTCCAGGGACACCACGCAGGTCTGGGTTAAGCTGGCGGTCAACTCGCCCTGCCCTTCGACGACGCTGCCGCCGATGCGCCGCAGCCGGAAATCGCAGCGCAGCGCGTGGATGGCCGGGACGCCGAGGCGGGCGGCAACGGCGGGCAGTTCCGCCGGGTCGGCCAGGACGAGGGCTGTCGTGCCATCCTGCCCCACCCGGTCCAGTGCCATAGAGCGATGCACCTCCGAGATCATGCCACTGCCTGAGCTGTGGGCAGGAAACCCGGTTGGCCCTTGAACAATCCGTCCACCGGGTGTGCGGCAAGGTGGCGCTGCTGCGCCACCACCAGCCGCGCCAGGATGCGGGAGGACTCGTCCGGACCGCGCCCACGCCAGACGTTGCGGGCGATGGTAGTTGCAAGCGCCTCGATATCACCCGATGCCAGGGCGGCGGCGTAGGCGGCGGAGCGGCCGTTGAACGCTTCCCACATGTCGCGCACGCTCTTGGCAACCCGCATGTCGCTGATGCCGATCTCACGGAGGTTGATGTCCATGTCCAGGAACATCGCGTCGAACACCGCCTGCGCCAGCTTTTTGCCCTCTGCCGACGCGGCGTGAAGCCGGTCCACCACGAGGAACACCAGTAGCCCAACCATGTCGAACCGCCCGTCCAGCGTGTCGGGAACCCCAAGGGCCTGGAAGAAGTAGGGGTCGCGGGCCGCGCGCACGGACGCCGTGTAAAGCTCGAAACCGGCGCGCTCATACGGCTTGCGGTTGAACAGGTTTAACAAGCCCATGCGACCCTCGACCTTGTGAACCGGCCCGACCCGCCAGTGCGTTTCATTTGACACGGCAACAGCTGCGTGACACGTCCATGGCAAATGGGCAGCCCGACGTTGCTATCAATGCGGCCTGCTGCCCGGCCCCTACTAGAGGCAACGCCGTGCGCTCAATCACCCTTCTCATTCCACTTGCCCTGCTGCTGTCTGCATGCAGCATCGTGGAAGCGCCGAGGCAGCTTCGCGGCAACCGCGTGGACGATGACCAGCTCAAGGAGCTGGTGCCGGGCACGTCGACGCGGGCAGATGCAACCTCGCTCCTTGGGTCGCCGACAGCCAAGGCGACGTTCGATGACAACACCTGGATCTACATCGGCGAGACCACCCGCACCCGCGTCGCCCGTATGCCCGGTATCGTGCAGCAGGATGTGGTGGTGCTGACGTTCGATGCAGGGGGCGTGCTGCGCGGGGTAAAGAAGCTGAGCAAGGACGATGGCCGGGACGTGTCGGTCGTTGCCCGGGCCACGCCGTCCCCTGGGAGCGAAGCGTCGTTCTTGCAGCAACTGCTCGGCAACGTGGGTAAGTTCAATACCGGTGGCGGCGGTACTGGAAAAACGCCTGGCGGCAGCGGCGCGTCCAGCGATCCCGGCCTTTGACGCCGTGCTGGCCAGTCTGGCGTCACGGCTAGAAGTGGCTCCAGCCTGGGCTATCCAGCACGACCGGCGCGCCGTATTCGTCTAAGATCAGCACGCCTTCGCCGGGCACGAAAGCGCCGATGCGCGTAATAGCTATTCCGGCTGCTTCGGCCAGTCGTTGCAGTGCGGCGGCGCGGCACGGCGGCACGGCTAGCAGAAGCTCGTAGTCGTCGCCGCCGGTAAGGCAAGCCTTGCGCCACGCTGGACCGGCTGCTGCGGCGGCTGGCGACAGAGGCACCCGCGTTGCCTCGACCCGTGCGCCTAGCCCAGCTAGACGGCAGAGGTGGCCAAGGTCTTGCACAAGACCGTCAGACACGTCCATTCCGGCCGATGCGATACCGTGCAGCGCCAGGCCCAACCTCGGCTGCGGCAGACGGTAGCGCACTGCCAGCGACCCGTCTGGGTCAGGCAACCGCTCCTGCAACGCGGCCAGCCCGAGCGCGCCATCACCAATAGTGCCTGTGACCCAAATCTCGTCCCCTACCGATGCACCGGCCCGACGCAGCGCCTGTCCCGGCGCGACATGGCCGATGCAGGTCAGGGTCAAGGACACGGGCCCTGGCGTGCTAGTCGTGTCCCCGCCCAATAGGCTGATCCCGAATAGTGCCTGGTCCACGGCCAACCCGGTTGCGAACGCCGCAAACCACCTGTCCGGGGTGCCGCGCGGGGCCGAAACGGTCAGCAGGTAGGCCAGGGGTGCCGCCGCCATGGCCGCCAGGTCCGAGAGGTTCACACGCAGCAACTTGCGCCCAATTGTGTCAGGCGGGTCGTCAGGCAGAAAATGCACACCCTCGACCATCGCATCGGCCGTTAGCACAAGCTGTCGGCCCGGAGGCGGCGTCATCAGGGCGGCATCATCCAGCAGGCCTAAACTGCCCTCCCCTGCCAGGGGGCGGAAGTGACGGGCGATCAAGCCGAACTCCGCCGGCGGCTTCGTCATGTCGCTGGTGCCATTTGGCCGCCCTCACGCGGGCTGCGCGGCGTCCGCGGAAAACTCGCCGGGACGCAGCTCGCGCGCCAGGCGGTCGAGCATGCCGTTGACCATGCG
>Ga0123336_10000606_pt1 | contig 35173 bp, 34 predicted proteins | sample SSSSmetaG_FD_96466 | JGI IMG/M metagenome (GOLD analysis project Ga0123336, IMG submission 96466) | Glacier valley bacterial and archeal communities from Borup Fiord, Nunavut, Canada, to study Microbial Dark Matter (Phase II) - ​SSSS metaG | ecosystem: Environmental > Aquatic > Freshwater > Ice...
CCACGGCCAGCGTCGAAAGGAGGTTCATGCGCTCGGATCCGCGGTGAGCTCGACCTTGCGCGCATCGGTGGGGGTGTGCCGCTCGTCGCTGCGGACGAGGCCATCGCGCATGACGATGACGCGGTTGGCGCAGTCTGCGATGTCGGGCTCGTGCGTCACCAGGACCACGGTGATGCCGCTGTTGCCCAGATCTTGTAACAGTGCCATGACCTCGAAGCTGGTCTTGGAGTCGAGGTTGCCGGTGGGCTCGTCGGCGAGGATGACCTTGGGCCGGTTGACCAGCGCCCGCGCGATGGCCACGCGCTGTTGCTGGCCGCCCGAAAGCTGGTTGGGCGTGTGATCGCCGCGCGCGCCGAGCCCCACCCGGCTCAGTGCCTCGGCGGCCCGAATGTGACGCTCTTTCCGTCCCACGCCAGCATAGATGAGCGGCAGCGCGACATTGTCGAGCGCAGAGGTCCGCGCCAGCAGATTGAAGCTCTGAAACACGAACCCCAGCATTTGGTTGCGGATGCCGGCCAGCTCCGCCCGCGACGGTGCCGACACATCGCGCCCATCGAGCTTGTAGGTCCCGCGCGTGGGCCGGTCGAGGCAGCCCATGATGTTCATCATCGTCGACTTGCCGGATCCCGAGCTGCCCATGACGGCGATGAACTCGCCGCGCTCGACGGTGAGCGACACGCCGGCCAGCGCGCGCACTTCGACATCGCCCATGTGATACGTCTTTTCGAGTCGGTCGAGCGCGATGAGCGGGCCCGGCATCAGAAGGCGCGCCTGCCGCCACCAGGGCCGCCTGGAGACCCGGATTTCTCACCGGCCACGTTGGACTCGGTGACCAACATCGCGCCTTCGGCGATCGCATCGCCGACCAGCTCGGTCAGAGTCCCGTCGGTGACGCCGGTCGAGACGATGATCGGTACCGGATCGATCGCGCCCTGGTCGAGCCGCCACACCACGCGCTTGCCTTCGCCTGGCCGCTTGGGCGCTTTCTTGCCGAGGTCGCCGGGGGGCTTGAAGCGCAATGCCGCATTGGGCACGCGCAGCACATCGGCTTTGTCGGCGTAGACGAAGGTCACGTTGGCAGTCATGCCCGGCCGCAGCTTGAGCTCGGGGTTTTCTACATCGATCACCGCGTCGTACGTGACGACGTTTTGGACGGTGAGCGGCGCGTTGCGGATCTGCCGCACCTTGCCCTTCCAGGGCTTGTTGGGAAACGCGTCGACGGTGAATGTCACGTCCATCTTGGCCTCCACCTTGCCGACGTCGGCCTCGGCGACGTTGGTGTCGACCTGCATGCGGCTCAGATCTTCGGCGATGGTGAACAAAGTCGGCGCGGCCAAGGATGCCGCGACCGTCTGGCCCACGTCGATGCTGCGCGAGATGACCACGCCCGACACCGGCGACGTGATGGTGGTCAGCTCGAGGTTGATCTCGTTCTGATGCAAGGACGCCCGCGCCTGCTCGACGGAGCCCTTCATGGCCACCACGTTGGCGTCGGCGGCCTTGGCGTTGGATGCGGCTGTGTCGCTGTCCTGCGCAGCGATGAGCTTTTCGGCGAACAGCTTGCCAGCGCGGTCTGCCTGGCGACGGGCATCTTCGGCCATGGCCTGCGCCTTCAACAGATTGCCCTGCGCCGCGCTGTAGTTGGCGCGCGCCTGCTCGACGGAGGCTTCATAAAGCTGGCGATCGATCCGTGCGATCACCTGGCCCTTTTTGACTTTGGAGTTGTAGTCGGCACCAAGCCAGGCAATGCGGCCTGAGACCTGGCTACCGACGAGCACCGTGACGGTGGCCGACAACGTGCCAGTGGCGGTGACCTTGGCCACCAGGCGGCCGCGCTCGAGCTTGACGGTTTCATAGCGCGGGGCTTCGACGTGGTTCGCGCGACGCCAGAAGTACACACCCGCACCCAATGCCCCCACCGCCCCCACCAACACGATCACCCAGGCACGCTTCACGCCCGAACTATATGCTGGCAGCCACCGACGGCAAGCGGGATCACATATGTTTACATGTGAGGGGCCTCGAACACCTAACCGTGCTATGTCATGGTGGTGCGGCCGTACCCTACTCGGTTCGTGAACCTCGACGCTGCGCGTGCCCAGTTCGGCGATCGCGTCGATCGGCTGGGCGCCTATCTGTGGCGGGGCGACGACGCAGCCGATGCCGCGATCGACGCGCTGGCGGCGTTGGGTCCGGCGCGTGGCTCGGCGCTCGTCGATGAAGCACTGAACGGCCGACAGCTCGACGTGCCGCTCCTTCAGTCGCTGGTGGCCTCGGCCTCGACCGTGCCGGCGTGGCTGGAGTGGGATCGGGTGGAGCGGGGCGCGTCGGTGCTGTTACGCGCCGGCCCTCTTGGCGGCATCGTTCTCGGCGCCAAGGCACTCATTTTTGGCTACTCCGCCCCAGCGGGAAACAAGCCGCTGGCGCTCTCCGGTCGACTGCAAGAGATGGCCGGACGTCGCCTCAACGAGACCGCGCGCTTCGTGCAAGCCGTCTCTCGTCGGGGCGGCATGCGTCCCGGCAGCGACGGCTTCAAGATCACGCTCAAGGTCAGGCTGATGCACGCCCAAGTGCGGCGCATGATCCTCGACGCGCGCCATGAGCGTATGGCGTGGCGAGCCCAAGACTGGGGCCTGCCGGTCAACCAGCACGACATGGTGGCCACGACGCTGCTGTTCTCGTCGGTCACCATCGAAGGACTGCGCCAGTTCGGCATGCACATCGACCCCGACGAGGCCGATGACTACATGCACCTCTGGCGCTGGGTGGGTACGGTGATCGGCGTGGAGCCGTCGCTGTTGCCGGCCACCGAGCGCGAAGGCGCCGAGCTGGCCCGGCTCATTTACGCGACCCAGGGACCGCCCGACGAAGACTCGCGGCAGCTTACCGACGCGCTGCTTCGGTCCGGTGAGCGTGATGGCAAACCCGCCGACCGCGCCAGAGCCCGCCGCATGCGGCCGGTGGCGATTGGCCTGTGTCGCGCCCTCATCGGCGATGAGCTGGCCGATCAGCTGCATCTGCCGCGGACGGCTTATCGTTTTGCCTTGCCCGCCCTGCGGCGCGCGGTCGCCACCGTCGAGCTGGCCCGCCGTCGCTCACCCCGGCTCACCCGCCGATTCGAGGCCGCCGGCCTGCGCTACTGGGACGCAGTGCTGGCCAACGGCCTCGGCGGGGCCACCGCTGAATTCGCGCTGCCCGAACGTCTTAGGTCAACTATGGGGTCAACGACGCGATCAACTGCGGGATCAACTACGGAATGACGGAGCTGCAGCCAGCGCCACAGTTGAACGTGGCCGCGCTGCAGTCGCGATCGGTGATGCAGGCGTTGCACTCGTCGACCTTGCGCTGGAAGTTGCCGTCCGCAGCCGACGAATTCTTGCAGCGGCCTTCGCACGCGCCGACATCGTAGTGAGAGTCGAAGCAGGTCTGGTACCGCGAACAGATCGAGTGACAATCGATGGCGTTGTCGATCTTGCCGCAACCGCCTGACAGGCTGAGCGCAGCGACGGAAAACGCCAGAGAAAGACTGCTCAAGAGCTTGCGCATCAGTTCACCTTCTCCTCGACCTTGTTGGCCGTCTCTTCGGTCTTTTTGGCGGTCTTCTTCACGGCCTTCTTGGAGCCGTTCTTGATCTTCTTGCCGGCCTCGGTGGTCTTCTCCGCGGTCTTGTCGGCTGCATCGCCGACATCGTCGCCAGCGCGCTCAGCGGCGCGTCCAGCCTTTGTCTCTTTGTCGGCAAACGCCGGCGCAGAGAGTCCGAGTACGGCAGTAATCGCCAACAGCATCTTCGTGGTCATGAAATGTCCCTCCAGGTTTGGACCAGCCCTTTCCAAGACTCGTGCCAGGCATTTGCCGGCGGATTACCGTCGCTGTTGTTGTCTGCCGCCGAGACAAAACGTCACAATGGAGCAGAACGACACGCGCTAGTACGTGCCCGAAACGGCAACGCCGAAGCCGCTGTCCAAGATGGCGGGGCCGACATGCGTCGGACCGCAAAGCACTTTGCTCGCGGTCACCGACTCACTATGGGCGACGAGGATCGTCAGCACCGAGAACAGCGCAGCACCGAGATAGACGTTGGGCGACATGTCAATTCCGGCCATGAAGTTGAGCTGACCGCGCTCTACGGGCTGGGCCGCCGACGGAATCTGCACCAGGCTCTTCATGACCCGTTCGGCACGGAGGTCAGCCATTTTCTTGTGCCGCGGCTTTTTCGGCGCGTCTTGGAGCTGCATTTGCGTCGGCGCATGGGGCGCAGCGCTGGCAATCGAGCCGAAGCAGAGGACCAAGACCATCATGATGCGCGACCACATGCCCCAATGCCTTTCAAGCGGCGTTCCAACTCGATAACTGCATAACAGGCTGAAATGGTTAACTAAATAGATGACGCGCCGCTCTTCTGTCCGAGGCGAATTGCCACAATCGTCATTTCTGGTCTCCGCCTTGACAATTACTGAAGGCTACGTATTATAGCCTTCATGGCTACAGTAAATAGCCATGAAGGAGACGCCCATGTTCCTCGGTCATTTCGCTCTCGCCCTGGCAGCCAAGAAGGTCGCGCCCCAGACCTCACTCGGCACCACCGCTCTCGCCGCCAACCTCGCCGACACCGTATGGCCGCTCTTGCTCATTCTCGGCGTCGAGCAGGTCAAGGTCACCCCCGGCCTCATGGCCGCTTCCCCTCTCGACTTCACCCACTATCCTTGGTCGCACAGCCTGCTCGTCGGCGCGCTCGCGGGTCTGGTCTGCGGTCTCGGCTACTACCTCGTCCGTCGCTACGGGCGGGGCGCCTTGGTCGTCGGCGCGCTGGTGGTCAGCCACTGGGTACTCGACGTCTTCTTCCATCGCCCCGATCTGCCCGTGTGGCCAGGCGGACCCAAGCTGGGCCTCGGCCTGTGGGACTCTTTGCCCATCACGTTGCTTTGCGAAGCGGCCTTCCTGGCCGTCGGTGTGTTCATTTATCGTCGCGTCACCGAGCCCGTCGACCGCGCCGGCAGCATCTCGTTCTGGGCGCTGATCGGCTTCATGGTCCTCATGTATGTCGGCAGCATCTTCGGCCCGCCTCCCTCGGCGAACGCCATCGGCTGGGGCGCATTGATCGGCTGGGTCCTCTACCCATGGGCCTACTACATCGACCGCCACCATCGGCTACGTGCCTGATGCCGAGTGTCCCCAAGACCTCGCAGGAGGCCGTGGTCGCCGCGGCGCGCGATCTCATCGACGTCGGTGGGCTCGAGTCGCTGTCGGTGCAAGCGGTGGCGCAAGCAGTCGGGGTGCAGGCCCCGTCGCTGTACAAGCGCTTTGCCGATCGGGCGGCCCTCATCCGCGCGGTGACCATGGATCTCGTGGCCGAGATCGCCGGGCAGTTTGACGCCGTCGCCACGACCGGTTCGCCCGTGAGCGACTTGCGCGCCCTCGCCCATGCCCACCGCCAGTTTGGCCAGCATTCGCCGCACCTCTATCAGCTCCTGTTCCGCCCTGATCCCCACGGCGAGGTGCCCCCCGATGCCTTTGCGCCGCTCATCGCTGTGATGATGGATCGGATCGAAACCGTGGTCGGCAAGCGGGATGCCCTGCCGGCGGCGCGGCTGCTCGTGTCGTTCACGCATGGCTTTGTGTCCATGGAGCAGGCCGGCGCGTTTCGCTTGGGCGGCGACCTGGACCTCGCCTTTCGTTACGGCCTCGATCGGGTGCTTCCGTCTGTAACGACGCCGACGCCGGAGAAAAAAACACGCCGCGCCAAATAATCTTGCGCACCCAAGGCGGAAGCCGGGTTGTATGCGGTAGGAGACCCACCCCATGCGCATCTTGGCTTCGCTTTTTATCGCCATCACCGTCGCTGCTTGCGGCAACGGCATCAGCAATAATCCCAATCCCGACCTGTCGGTGGCCTGTGTGCCCACCACCTGCGCCGCGCTCAACGCCCAGTGCGGCACCTCACCTGACGGTTGCGGCGGCGTGCTCGACTGTGGCGGCTGCACCGCGCCCGAGCGCTGTGGCGGCGGTGGGCCCAATCGCTGCGGGGCCGGCGCCTGCACTCCCACCACCTGCGCCGCGCAAAAGAAAAACTGCGGCCTCGTCTCCGATGGCTGTCAGTTCGCCCTCGCTTGTGGCTCGTGTAACGCGCCCGAAAACTGCGGCGGCGCTGGCGTCGACAATGTCTGCGGCTGTACGCCCATCACCTGTGCCGCTGTCGGTGCCAACTGCGGCTCGATTCCCGACGGCTGCGGCAATACTCTCGACTGCGGCGCTTGCAGCGGCACCGACAAATGCGGCGGCGCCGGCCATGCCAACGTCTGCGGCACCGGTATTTGTGTCCCGACAACGTGTGGCACGGCCAACTGCGGCACCGTCGCTGACGGCTGCGGAAAAGTCTTGCTGTGCGGCAACTGCACCGCGCCGCAAACGTGCGGCGCCGACAACATATGCGCGTGCGTCAAGACGACCTGCCAGGCCGAGGGCAAGACCTGCGGCAGCATCCCCGACGGCTGCGGCGGCACCTTGCCCTGTGGAACGTGCGGCACCGGGAGCTGCGGCGGCGGCGGCGTGGCCAATGTCTGCGGCCCCGGCACCTGCACCAAGACCACCTGCGCCGTCGCTGGCGCCGAGTGCGGCCTCATCTCCGACAATTGCGGCGGAACCTTGACCTGCCCCACCTGCGCGACCGGAACGTGTGGTGGCGGCGGCATCCCCAACCATTGCGGCGCGTGCCCGCCGTTCACGTGCAACAGCGGCCAGTGCGGCATCGCGCTCAACGGCTGCGGCGGCACCGCCGATTGCGGCGGCTGCGCGTCGGGCAAATCTTGTAACTCGGGTACTGGCAGCAACTTCCCGATCTGCGTCGCCGGCACGTGCACTGCCAACACCAGTTGCACCACCGTCGACGGTGGCCGTCGCTGCGGCTCGATCCCCGACGGCTGCGGCGGCGTGCACCCCTGCGGCAGCTGCAACTCCGGCGAATTCTGCAACCCAAGCGGCCTCTGCCAGTCGATCGCCCCGCCCAACGACGGCTGATCCACAGTTTCCTCCTCCCTCGAAAAGGACCCCACACCATGCGCGATTTACTTCGGGGCTTCGGCCTTTACGCCATCCTTCCGTTCGCCGCCGGCTGCATCTTCGGTAACGTGCGGAGCCAGCGCTCAGCGACGGCGCCACAAGGTATCACCAGCGAGCTACACCGCCAGAATCTCGGCAAAGTCGTGTTCGCGGCCACCCACGAGCTCAAGCGGGACGCCGAGCCGACGACGCTGGTCACCAAGACCTCCCTCGACGGTCCGCTGTCGATCCGGGCGTTTTTCGCCAAGCCGGCCAGCGAGCTCATCCGCGACCGTGGCGGTGCATGCGTCCACGACGGCTACTTCCAGTTTCACTGGGAGATGCGGGACGGACGCGGCGATGGCGCTTGGGCCGCCTTGCCCGACGCTGAGCTGAGCCATCTCGGTCGGGAGCAGTTCGAGAATTCGACGACGCTCCGTCTCGACGAGGTCATCGGTGCCAAGTCGGGCTGGCCCAAGGTGCACTACAGCACCAACGCGCTGGCGCGCTTTCTCGACAAGCTGCCGCGTGGTCAGGTCCCGCTACAAATCCGCTTCATCGCCGAGTGCAAAGCGGCCGATCGCAGCAAGCTTTCCGAGATTCTGGCCACGGGCGAAATCGCCATCACGCTCGACGATGCCGGCTATGTGGCCTATCTCAAGAACAGCATCGTCGTGCCCAGCGACGAGCTGGCACACCGGGCCGACGCCGCGCAGATCGTCGCCGAGGCCAAGCGGACCTGGACCGACGGCGAATTCTTGTGGGCGCGGGTGCCGCAGCGGGAGTGGACCATTCGGCGCAACGGGCTCGGCGTGGTGGAGTCGCGTGGTGTGACGGTGCTGGTGGCGCTCAAGAAGGCCGATGGCTGCGTGGTGCATGCCGCTGCTGCCATCGAGGACGCCACCGGCGGCGGTGCCTTCGTCGAGGTGCCGCATTTCGTCGGCGCGCAGACGCGCAGCGGCAGGTTCGAGACGCCAGATTCGCTCAGCCTGCCCTGCGCCGCGCTATTGCCCTGAGTGGTCGGGCCGGAAGGTTGTGGTCGGTGATGCGTAGCCTTTGGGGACGATGTGTCCCCCTACCTCTCCCCGGTCATGGCCGATCGGCTGACCACGCTGTTCCGGGTGTTCGGACCGGTCATCTATGCGCGTTGCCGGCGGTTGCTTGGCGACGCGGCAGCGGCGGAAGACGCGACGCAGGAGACCTTCATACGCGTGTTTCGGCATCTCGATCGCGCGCCGGATACCGAGGCTGCGCTCGGCTGGATCTATCGCATCGCCACCAACTATTGTCTCAACGAGCTCCGTGACCGGCGGCTGCGACCCGCGTCGCACGAGACCGTGCCCGAGATGCCTGTGCTCGACGGTGGCGAAAAGTGGCACGTGGACCGCGACCTCGTGGCCTTGGTCATCAAGCGCTCGCCCGAGGAGCTGAGGGTGGCCGCGTGGCTGCACTACGTCGACGGCTTCGACCAGGAAGAAGTCGCGCGCACGCTTGGCATCTCCCGTCGCACGGTGGTCAATCGACTGCAAACCTTCATCCGCAATGCGCAGAAGTTCGCGCTCCGGACGGCCGCATGAGCCATCCATCGGCTTTGCGTCTGGATGCGCTGGCATTGGGCGGGCTCAGCGACGGGGAACGCCGTGAGCTGGAGGCGCACCTGGCCGCTTGCGCGCGTTGTCGGCTGGAGGCGTCGACGTCGGCTGCGTCGCGAACCGAGTTCGAACGTGGTGCCTATGGCGACGCGTTGCGATCGGTGCGCAAGCGGCTGCAACCGGCTAGATCCTGGTGGCGCCGGCTGGTGCCAACCTCGGCGGCGCTGGTGGTGGCCGCAGCGACGGTGCTCGTGGTCTTGAAGATGCCGCACGCGACGGTCGAGCCGGCCTACGGCATCAAAGGCGGACCGTCGCTGCATCTCTACGGACGCCGCGATGGCAAGGTCTTCCCGGTCCAACCCGGCGCCAAGCTGCGCGCGGGCGATCAATTGCGCTTTGCCGTCGCCAACCAACCAGCCGGCTATCTGATGATCGCCTCCGTCGACGGGGCAGGGCGCGGCAGCATCTATTTCCCGTTTGACGGCCAGCGCTCGGCGCGCGTCGAGTCTCCCAACGCCGAGTTGCCCGGCAGTGTGATCCTCGACGAGGTGGCCGGTCCCGAGCGGCTGTTTGCGCTGTGGTCGGACGAGCCGCTGGCCGCAACCAAGGTGCTGTCGTCGCTGCGTGAGCTCGGCGCACAGGGCGACCACGCTGTACGCGCGGCGACCGCATTGCCCGTCGCTGCGCGTGATCAGAAGACCCTGCTCATCGAAAAAGGCCCGCCGTGAGCTGGGCTCGGCTGTGGGCACTCGCGACCGTCGTCGCCGTGCTTGGCTGCTCCCGACATGCGTCCGCGGAGACCAAGCGTCTGGCCGTGCTCATCGGCAACAACGCCGGCGCCACCGAGCGGGCACCATTGCGTTACGCCGAGAGCGACGCCGGCAAGCTGGCGCAGACGCTGGTCGAGCTCGGCGGCGTGGATCCGGCGCAGCTCTTTCTGTTGCAGGGCAAGTCGCTCGGCGCCGTGCGCGACGTGCTCGGTCGGGTCCGGGCGCGGGTGACGGCCTTGCATGCCGACGTCGACGTGCGCGTGGTGTTGATCTTCTATTTCTCGGGTCACTCCGACGGAGAATCGCTCGAGCTCGGCCAGGAGCGGCTGTCGTTCACCGAGCTACGTCGCGCGCTCGGCCAGACCGGCGCCGAGGTGCGGTTGGCCATCGTCGACAGCTGTCAGAGCGGTGCGCTTCTGGCCGCGAAGGGCGGTCGACCAGGCCCCGCGTTTCAGATCCGCCTGGCCGAGGATCTGGCGTCGACGGGCGAGGCGCTGCTGGCGTCGAGTGCCGCCGACGAGCTGGCCCTCGAATCGCGCGAGATCCGCGGCTCGTTCTTCACCCATCATCTGGTCTCCGGCCTGCGCGGTGCCGCCGATACCTCCGGCGACGGCGCCGTCACGCTCTCCGAGGCCTATCAATACGCGTTTGCCCACACCGTCAGTGCGACGGCCGGCACGCTCGTCGGTACCCAGCATCCGAGCTACGACTATCGGCTGTCGGGCCAGGGTGAGCTGGTCTTGACCAACCTCGTCGGCCAGTCCGCGACGCTGGAGCTGCCGCGCGGCTTCGAGCGCATCCTCGTCTCCCGGGTGCTGCAAGACCAAGTCGTGGCCGAAGTACCGTCGGGGGCCGCCATCCGCGTCTCGCTCGCGCGCGGCGACTATGCGGTGCGCGCCTGGCAAGACGGCCGACTCTTTGCCGCCCGCATCACGCTGCGCGACGGCGAAACGCGGCGTCTCCTGCACGACGAGCTGACCCGGACCACGATCACCACGCCCCGCGTGCAGTCCAAAGGTGGCGAGCCTGTCCCAGTTCATGTCCCGTCGGTGAGCCTGGTGGTCGCTGCCGGCGCTCAAGGTGGCTCGTCGGTGGCCGTGCCTGCTGTCGGCACCTTACGACTCGGGGTCCGCTCGGCGCGCCCGACCGGCTGGGCCGCCGCACTCGACGTGAGCCTCGGCCGCGGCCCAGGCTACTGGGAAAGCACGGCCATCGCCTACGGCGGCTATCGCCTTGGCTTCGACCGCCCCCATGGCGGCGCCTTCATCGGCTTCGAGGTCGGCGTCGGCGTGGTCTCGCAAGACTCCGACACCGGTCCCAGCGGCCGCTCAGCGACGGTGGTCGGCGCGCCATGGCTAGGCGGCACCGTCCGCCTTTCGCCCCGCGTCCTACTCGCCCTCGAAGCCCACGTCCCCCTCGGCTGGATCCGGCGCGACGGCCACGACGCTCTGGCCTTTTTACCCGCAGGCTGGGTCGGCTTCAGCGTCACGCCTTAGCCCGGGGCAAATGGACCATGGTCGTTGACTATGGTACGTTTTCTACATGGACTCGATGGCGATTTCCAAGTTCAAGGCCACTTGCCTCGCCGCATTGGAGCGGGTTCGCAAGACGGGAAGGCCTCTGCGGGTCACGCGATTTGGTCAGCCCATCGCCGACATCGTGGCGCCGCAGATCGATTCCCAAGAACGGGTCCTTGGATGCCTTGCGGGGACGGCCAGCATCCACGGCGACATCATCGCTCCGCTCGACGTGAAATGGGACGCGCTCAAGTGAAGCTGCTGCTCGATACGCACATCTGGATCTGGAGTCTGCTAGAGCCCCAGAAGTTGCCAAAACGGCTCGCGCGGGAGCTGCGCTCGTCCAAGAACGAGTTGTGGCTCTCACCCATTTCGGTCTGGGAGACCCAGCTCTTGATCGAAACCAAACGGATCCGAATAGTGAAGACGGATGCCACACACTGGGTGGCACAGGCACTTCGACAGATGCCGCTCAACGAAGCCCAGCTGACCCATGCCGTCGCAATCGAAAGTCGCCAAGTCCTGCTTCCCCACCACGATCCCGCCGACCGATTTCTGGCTGCGACGGCCAAGGTCTACGATCTGGTGTTGGCCACCGTCGACGAGCGAATCCTCGCCGGCAAAGGCTTTCGGACCCTAGGCAACTGAGCCGTCAAGGTAGGACCGTTCTCCAGAAGCCGGCTTGGCAGTTGCTGGAGTAGAGGATGCGGTGGTCTGGGTCGAGGGCGAGGGCGCCGCCCTGGGTGAATCCGGGGCTGGCGAAGGGAGTGAAGGTGCCGCCAGCGACGGGCGCGCTGAGGTAAGGGTGGAGGTCTTTGTCCCAGTCGGAGCAGACCGCGAAGTTGCTGGCGAAGATGGATTTGCCGTCGCTGACCAGATTGCTGACCAACTGGCCAGGGCTCTGCATCAGAGACCAGGTGATGCCGTCGGTGCTGTGCGCGATGCCGTATTCGCAGCCGATATACATGCTCTTGTCAGGCGCGTGAAAGACGCCGGAGTGAAACTTGAGGTCGGCGACTTTGTTCCACGAGGCGCCGCTGTCGGCGGTGCGCCAGAAGGAGCCGTTTGCGGTGTAGAGCCAGGTGTGGCCGTTGTCGAGGATGGAGTGGAGCGCGTCGTGCGCGTTGAAGACGCCCATCGCGGGGTCGGTGTCGACGATGCGCCAGGTTTCGCCGCCGTCTTTGGTCTCGGCCAGGCACAGCGGCGTGTGTGGCGCGCTGCAGTTCTCGTGAAAGTCGATGACGATGTGCAGGTGGTCGTCGGGGTCGAGGGTCATGGAGCCGACGAAATCGGGCGCGCCTTTGTACGTGTCGGCGGCGACGTTTTGCGGCGGCCAGATCGGGCGCCAGTCGGTGCCGCCGTTCTCCGATTTCAACAGGCCCGCGGTGTACATGCCGAAGCCGCTGTTGGAGTAGATGATGTCGGAGTCGATGGGGTCGGCGGCCATGGTCCAGTTGCGGCCAGTGTCGAGGACCTGCGAGCAGTATTTGTTGTCCCAGCCGCACTTGGGGCCGCTGGTGCCGACGTTGACATGGATAAAGGTGGAGCCACAGTCGGTGCTCTTCCAGATGCCTTGTTGCGACGTGCCGAGATAGACGGTGCCAGCGTGGTTGGGGTCGAGCAGGACGGCGTTGACGCCGTAGGCCGCTCCCATCGGGCCAGGCAGGCTGACGCCCGGAGGCGTGATCTGTTCCCAGGTGCCAGGCGAGGGGAGATGGTCGCAGTTGTTGATCTGGTGGGGTGGCACCAGATCGGGGACGTTAGGATTGCCACTGTCGCTGGCGCCGGGACCGGTGCTGCTACACGCTGCGGCCAACAAGAGCCAGGAAAGCCGAAAGAGTCGCATCGGGTCCAGTAGTGCAAGAACTGGGTCAGCGCGAAACCCGCTCCGCGGCTCGGTTTCCGTCGCTGACCGTACAATTTGTAAGGGGCTTGGAAGCCGATTCGTCAAGTCCGCGGCCGCGTTGGCTCGCCGGATAGACCGCCCGCCGGATGGAGTGAATGAGCCCCACCGGCGAAAAACCGCGGCCGTCCCGGAACGGGTTGAAGGCGAGCTGCGACTGGTCGACGGCGGAAAACTGGGTCAGCTCGAGCTCGACCAGCGGCTCGAAGACCGAGTCGTCGAGGATCTGCCACGGCCTGCGATACGGCGCCCACTCCAGCACGAAGCGCGCGCGCCCGTCGCTGATGGCGTTGTGGAGGCGCTCGGCACGCGTGGATCCGGCTGCATGATCGAAGATGGGCCTGAGCCGAAGCTCGACCTTCCGACCCATCTCAGCGACGGCAAACGGTGACACCGCGTTGTAGTCATTGGCCAGAAAATCGTGCGGCCGGGTGGTCAGCATCGACAGCCCCATCGTCCACGGCCGCAAGATGGTCGCGAAGAGTAGGTCTTGATCTCCGTCGCTGAGCGGTTCACGAACGTGCGCAAAACGGACGGCGATGCCAAGCAGATCCCAGCTTTCGGAGTCTTTCCACAGCGCGCCAGACAACCGCACCAGGGCCGGCCCAGACAGCCGCGCAGCGACGGGATGGCGGCTCCGCGCGATCACCCTGGCCTCACACAGCACGCCTGCCGGATGAAACATCCGCGCATGCCGTAGTCGACTGATGACCTCCACGACTGGCGCCAACCGTTTGCCGATCCACTGTCCGAGCTCCATGCAGGCGGTCTAAGCAGCCGCTGACAATCCGACAGGCCGCCTCGGTACGCCTTACGATCTGTCAAGCGCCGTAGACCGGATCTTCCCGTCGCTGCGTGGCCTGATTCTGGCAGTGTCGGTCGAGGATGAGAGTGACCGCTCCGTGGTGCTTTGCGTTCTTCGTCCTGGGTGCCTGCAGCTCCTCCACGACTGGTAGCGACGGTGGGTCCCTACCCGACGACGGCGGCGCGCAGACTGACGGACCTCCCCACGTCGTCGGCGCCTGCGATCAGCTCGGCACGCCCGGCAAATGGGAAAACATCACGCCGGCCGCCCTCCATCTCGAAAGATGGTGCAGTCGCGGCGCGATGAACTGCCCGCCCAACCCCATCTCCACCTACGGCGCCCATGCGCTCGCCGTCGACCCGGTCCACGCCGGCACGGTCTACCTCGGCACCGACGGGCTCGGCTTCTGGAAGTCGCTCAACTGCGGCAAGGACTGGGTCAAGATCAACACCGGCACCGGCCAGCAAGAGCTCGACAGCGGCCGCAACTGGACCATCGTCGTCGACCCGATGAACACCGAGATCCTTTACACCACGCCCGGCTACGGCATGGAGGGCCTCTGGAAGTCGGTCAACGGCGGCGTGGATTGGAAGCAAAAGTTGACGGCCAACGTGCTGCCGCATCTGCAATACGGCGGCTTTCTCGAGAAGATCAACATGGATCCGGGCAACCACCTGCATCTCACCGCCAGCATGCACAGCATCTGCAGCGACAATCCCAACGGCGGCGGCGACTGGCCCTGTCTCGTCGAGACGCGTGACGGCGGCGAGACCTGGACGCTCACCAACAGCGCGCAAGGCTGGAGCGAAGGCGACGGCCAGACCATGCTCAGCGACAAAGTCTGGCTGTTCGGCAACGGCGGCGGCATCTGGCGAACCACCAACGGCGGCGGCTCGTGGGACCCGGTCTACACCAAAGGTGGCTCGGGCGACGTCTTCCCCGCCAGCGACGGCAGCTTTTACGTGGGTAGCCAAAGCGGCATGCTGCACAGCCCGGACGGCATCACCTGGACGCCCGTCGCTGGCGCAGGACAAGGCGCGACCGTGAACGGCCAGCGCATCATCGCCAGCGACGGCGTCAAGCTCTACACCTCATCCGGCCAATACGGCGGCCAGGAGCCAGCCGAGGGCTGGTACACCTCGACCCCCGTCGCCAGTCCCAACACCTGGGCGGCCACATTCGACGCAGTCAAATCGGAGCACGGCGGCTCGACCCTGGCCGTCGACCTCGACCACAAGATCCTCTACTCGACCAACCTCACCGACGGCATGTTCCGGGTCGTCCTGCCCTGAAACGCAAAATGGGCACGACCCGAAAGGGTGTGCCCATTCAACGCAAACTGGCGGTCCAGGAGGATCGCAGGGTTTGACGTGCTCCCCTTCGAAGGTTTGGATCCGTCACGGTGCTCGCACGTCGTCGCCTTCGTGCGCGCTGCCTCTCATGAGGTTCGCTGCCCTTCAGAGTATTGTATGCACCAAGCCAGCAGGGTCATTGGTTCCCCTGCACCCGTTTGCGCTCGTCGTTTCCGTCGGCGCTGCGGTTTTTCTCTCGGTGCCGTCCCCTGTCTCTTGCGAGAAAGGTTCATCCTCTCGTGAGCGTAACGCCTCTCCAGAGTCCTGCCGTACCGTCTCCGATTCTCTGTCGCCCTTGCGGACGATGCAGACAACCGCCCTTCCTGGGGGTTGGCCTGCCCTCTTCGCGACATCACCTGACGCAGTTGCTCAGCCACATTCCACTGTGACTGAAACTCCGTCCTCACGTTTTTCACGTGCTCGACGGCCTTGCGCACCAGGCTTTGCGGGTTTGTTTCACCCCGCTGCCACGTCCAGGGTTCACTCTTCAGGGGTTTTGCCCCTCACACAGCCGTTCCAGCTCGTCGCTGAATCGTGCCCTCTCGTCGTTGGCGCAGAATGCTGCTGACGGTTTCCCGGCAGCGCCACATCCTTTTGCCTCGCCCTCAGGGCTTTCTCTCCGTGTGAGGACCCGGTTTCGTTTCGACGGTGTTTAATCGTCGAGACAACCCGATCCCCTCTTGAGCTTTTTCCTCCTCCAGGGTTTCCCCCTCAACTCCGTGACGATGCCTTCACATCGCCTGCCGCCCGTGACCTTCGAGAAAATCCGTCGCTGTCGTGCTCTCTCGTGGCCTTCGGCGTTCCAGAATCGAGGTCGGCTGGTCTCTCCCGAGACTGCCGCCCTGCGCGAGGTTCTTGACCTGCCATTGCCTTGGAGTTGCCCCTTCGGCTATAGCGAGGTCCGCCTTTCCCTGCGGTCCACCTCGACCGCCAACGAGTTCTTTACATTGCAGCGTCCGGGCCAACTCTCGTCGAGGGTCGAAAATAACGTGATCGCCATGATTTCGGAGACTTGGCCCTGTGGATAGATCTGTGCGCGAATTGTGATCTGTCGTCAGCGACGACAGGCCCTGTGGAAATCTGGTGGACAAGCTGTGCGGGTGTGACCGCGATTCATATGAATCCCGTGGCTTGCGTCGCGATTGTCGGCGTTGGCGACGGCGGTTGACTGTTTTGAGGTCAGCTGCGACGCACCCAGCGCTGCAGCTCGTACCCAAACGCGGCCTCGGCATCGGCTGGGTGTATCTCCGACGAAGCCAGCTCGAACTCAGCCGGCTTCCAGGCCGGAAACCAGGTGTCGCCGGCTACATCGAGGTCGATCTGTGTGAGATGCAAGACGTCGGCGTGCGGCAGGGCCAGCTTGTAGATCTCGGCGCCACCGACGACAAACGCCTCTTGGCCAGGCTTCATGGCGGCCAGCGCAGCCTCGAACGAGCTCACCACCAAGACGCCTTCGGGTGCGCTGAATCCGGCGCGGCTGATGACGATGGTGGTCCTACCGGGCAAAGCCTTGCCAATCGAGTCAAAGGTACGCCGACCCATGATGAGCGTGTGACCCATGGTCAGCCGACGAAAGTGGCGGAGATCGGCCGGGAGCCGCCAGGGCAGGGTGTTGCCGGCGCCGATGACTCCGTTCTTGGCGATCGCGACGACGAGCTGGATCATACTGCTATCGGCGCTTTGATCCCGGGATACGGATCGTAGCCGTCGAGGACGAAGTGCTCGTAGACGAAGTCGTCGAGGGTGACGATCGGCTTCACGCTGGGATCGATCCGCATCGTCGGCAGCGACTTCGGCGTGCGGCTCAGTTGCAGCGTCGCCTGCTCGACGTGGTTGAGATACAGATGCGCGTCGCCCAGCGTATGCACGAAGTCGCCGAGCCCTAGATTCGTGACGTGGGCAATCATCATGGTCAAGAGCGCGTAAGACGCGATGTTGAACGGCACGCCCAGAAAAATATCCGCGCTGCGCTGATAAAGCTGGCAACTCAGCTTGCCGCCAGCGACGTAAAACTGAAACAGCGCGTGACACGGCGGCAGCTTCATCTGATCAATCTCGGCCGGGTTCCACGCGCTCACGATATGCCGTCGCGAGTCGGGGTTCGTCTTGATCGACTCCACCACCGCGGCGAGCTGATCGATCTTCCGCCCGTCCGGCGCCGGCCAGCTCCGCCATTGCGCGCCGTAGACCGGGCCCAGATTCCCGTCGCTGTCGGCCCATTCGTCCCAGATGCTGACGCCGCGTTCCTGCAACCAGCGCACATTGGTCCCGTTGGGCTCGGCCCCGCGCAGAAACCACAACAGCTCGTAAATGATCGATTTCAGATGCAGCTTCTTCGTCGTCACGACCGGAAATCCGTCGCCCAGCCGAAATCGCATCTGGTACCCAAAGACGCTCAGCGTCCCGGTCCCCGTGCGATCCGTCTTGCGGGTGCCATGCTCCAGCACCTCCTGCAACAGCGTCTGATATTGCTTCATCGTGGGGTCACCGGCATTTCGCCTTTGCGGAGCGGCGGGCGCGGGATGCCTTTGAGCTGCAGCGACGGGACCGGCGACCGGACCACGCTGGTCAGCTTGTAGACTCCGCGTGGGGCCTGGGCCAGATCGCCGGCGGTCTTGGGTGCGCCGGAGCCGGCCGCGACGCCTGGAGTCTGGCGATAGCCGCGCACGGGGTCGCTTGGCGGCCCGGTCCACAGGCCGTAGTGGGGATGCTCGCATTGCACCGGGCCTTCCCAAAAATGGCGGATGATGTAGCGGCCCTGGAAACGATTTTTGCCGTCGACGGCGGGGGCGCTGCCCGGATCGGCGTTGGTGCCGTCGGGGTTCGACGTTCCGCCGATCATGGGACGCGCGGCTCGGAAGACGAGATCATCGGAGAGCGTGGCCTGATCGTAGCGGGTGTGCAGCCGGGTGAGCGTCCAGCTCTCGGGTGTGCCGTTCGGGAGCGGGGGCGCGAGTTGGCCTGGCTTCATCGTCGCCAGTTGGCCGAGAATGGTCTCGTCGCCGAGGGTGACCCAATCGGACAGCGTCGGTGGCGGAATATCCGGCGGCGGGCAGGGATCGCAGTGATAGCTGTTCCAGTTGGGGTCGGGCTCGGTGCGCTGCAAGATCGGCGTTTGCCACGCGTACTCGGTGACGACGACTTTGCCGTGGTTGCTGCGCACGGTCTCGTCGAAGAGCTCGGCATAGAAGGCGCCGAAGTTGCTCTTCACGCTGTCGGAGACCTCGACGTTCGACGGGATGAAGGCGTTGGCGTAGTTGGCCACTTCGTAGCGCGCGTCGGGCGACAGAATATACACCAGCAGATCCTGTTTCGACTCCGCATTGAGAAGCCCAAGGCGCACCGGCAGGCGCAGCTCGTGAGAGTCGAACGAGAAGCGCAGCGGCGACAGCGCCACCAGGCCATGCGCGTCGCGCTTAACCTTCTTGATGTCGATCTTGGCGACGAAAAACTTCATCTGATCCCGCACGTAAGGCGCCAGCGCCGCCGCTGCTCCCGGCGGAATCTTGTAGCCGCTCTGACGCAGCCAGGCGTCGAGACCGCCCGAGTCCTTGGCCGACAGGATGAGGATCTGATACTCGCCTTCCTGAAACCGCGCCTCGATGGTGACGCCGAGCTTGTTCGACGGCATCTTGTCGACCAGATTATCGTCCGAGCCGCCCCGCATGCGCGTCGGCGCCGAGGACGGCATGGCCGGAATCGGGACGTAGCAGGGGTCCTGCTCCCAGTATTCGACGAGCCGCGGCGCCGACAGCTGGTCCACCGCCTTGAACACCTCGGGCCGCAGCGTCTTGACCTGCTCTTTTTTGAGCACCACCGGCACCGGGACCACCATCGCGAAGTCCTCGGGCGGGCCCTTGTAGGTGTTCGACATGGTCATCGCGGTGTGGTTGCCCTTTCGCATGAGCACCACCTGCGACGCATTGTTGTAGAGCTTGGTGTCCGCGCCCGAGACGAAAAAGCCACAAAACGCCTGTGCTTGTCCGCCCACAGCGACGAGACACACCCCGACCATCACCTGTATGAATGACATGGCGCGAGCGTAGCACTGGAAGGGGGGCCGTGTTGGCGCGTAGGATAGCGGCATGATGTTGCTGAGTAGTGTGGCTGCCGCGATGGTTCGGTATCGGTCCGGCGGCGCAGGCGGCGCGGTCTTCGGCGTCATTTTTCTCGGCGTCATCGTCATCGCGCTCATCGCCTGGGTGGTCGGGCCCAAGAAGGCCAGCAAGGTCGATCCGCGCACCGGCTTCGAGCGGCAAACGCTGCCGACCAGCGACGGGCCGACCAAGAAATATGCGATGTGGGGCGTGGCCGGATTTCTGGCGCTGCTCGGGCTCTATCTCGTCGGCAATGCCTACGGCGAGACCGAGCGAACGTACGGAGCGCCGATGGGGGCGTTCGGCACTGCCAGCTTTGCCGCGGCCATGATCGTGTTTTTTCTCGCCGGTGGCTTCGAGCGCCTGGCGTGCGCGATCGGCGCCGGATTTGGCCTCGTGGTCGCGCTGAAGCCGGCCCTGTTCGGCTATCACTCGAGCTACGGCAACTACACCTACGCCTACACCGCGTCCGACCACATGGGCGGCTGGGTCGCACCCGGCTTCCTCCTCATGTTCGTCGCCGGCCTCTTCTTCATCCGCTATCTCCGCCAGCGCTGAGCTCCGTCGTGATAGTTTGCGGGGTCGATGAGTAAACCTTCCGTCGCTGACGCGCTCTTGGCTGCCTGGCTTGGGGATCTGGACGTGGCCAAGACTGCCGAGGCCCGGGCGTTGCTGACCGAGATTGTCGATGCCTGGCAGTTCGTGGCCGAGAGCCAAGAAGTGCTGTCGCAGGCGGAGATCTTCGCCTTTGCCCAGGAGCAGCTCGAGCTGTCGCTGGCCGGGCACAGTGCCGTCGAGCGGCTGGCGATCTTGCGGCAAGAGGCCGAGATGTCGAGGCTGGTGCGGCTGGGTGAGCGGCAGCGTGGTGAGGCTTGAGGGCCTGGCTGGTCGTGGCATTCATCGGTTTGGGGCAAGCTGCCGTCGCTGACGAAGCCTTTCCCTGGGAGGCGGTGTTCGCCGGCCAGGGCGTGTCGGTGGTCTCGCGCAAGGTGGCCGGCTCCAAGATCAAAGAGATCCGCGCCGTCGGGGAAGTGGCCATTTCCGCCGAGCGCTTGTTCGCCGTGCTCGGCGACATCGAGCAATATCCGCGCATCATGCCGCCCACCATCGCCGCCCATCGGCTGGCCAAAGAAGGCGCGTCGGTGTGGTACCACCTCGAGATCGATCCCCCGGTGGTGTCGAAGCGTGACTACTGCATCAAGGTCACCTTGTCGCGGCTGCCCGACGGCAAGCTACAGAGCGACTGGCACGACACCAACGAGCGCGGCTGCCCCCCGCTCAAGCCTGGCTACGTGCGCATGCGCGGCACCTGGGGCCGCTGGTTGTTGACGCCGCTCGACGGCGGGCGAACCTTCGTCGACTATCAGGCGTACACCGATCCGGCCGGTTCGCTGCCGGCCTGGGCCGTCAACCGCGCCACCGCACGCCAGATGGGCGACATGTTCAAGTCTCTCGGCCGCGCAGCGACGGAAACCCGCTACGCCAACTGTCGCGGCGAAAGCCTCGGCTGCAACTGATGAACGAGACGTCCCTGCCGATGACCGTGCTCGCGGTGGTCCGCGAGCTGCATGGCGGCGGGCGTACCGCGCAGCCAGTGGCGTCGCTGCCGTGGTGGAGCTCGGGCCCGCAGTGTGAGTCCGAGCTGGCGCTCTATCTCGGCGCCAAGCTGGCCACCGTCGAGCCCGACGCGCTCGATGGCCTGGTGGTGCCGGAAAGCGCCAGGCTGGTCCAGGTCGACGTGCAACTGGTCCGCGAAGAGCTGCCGCGTCGGGTGCAGATCCAGCCGGCGTTCTCGTTTGCCTGCGTGGTCATCGGCGACGACAACGCCAGCCGGTGGGTGATTGTGCTGGCGCTGGAGCATACGTTTCACGTCGCTGACGGCGAAGATCTGCTGGCCGCCGTGCAGTCCGAGGTCCAGCGCCTCGTCGCTGCGTCGGATCCCAAGCCGCTCGATTGGCTGCGGCTCTTGCCCGCCTATTCGTATCGCCTGGAGAAACTGCGCATCGAGGTCGAGCGGCCAGAGCGCCTCGATGCCGGTCGCGCCGCGTCGCTGCGCCAGCGACTGATCGATGCGTCGCGCCGCAAAGATGCGCTGGAGGTGCTCGATTCGGTGGCCAAGCGCGTCGAGGTGCGTAAGCCGATCCTCGTCGGGCGCGAGGCCGAACAGCATCTGTTTGGTCAGCTTCTCGGGGGCGCGAGTCGCATCTCGGTCTTGCTAATCGGTCCCGACTCCTCGGGCAAGACCGCGCTGGTGCATGCCATCGCCGCCGGCGGGCGTCGGGTGTACCAGACGTCGGCGTCGCAGCTCTTGGCCGGCATGAGCGGCTTTGGTCAATGGCAGGCGCGGGTGCGTCGGGTCATGCTTGCCGCCGAGACGTTGGACGCAGTGATCTTCTTCGAAGATCTGGCGGATCTATTTGCCGAGCATGAAGGCGGTAAGATCGATCTGGCCGCGGGCCTCCGGCCCTTCGTCGAAGAAGGCCGCGTGCGGCTCGTCGGAGAAATCACCACCGAGGCGCTCGACAGGGCCGAGTCGCGCCAGCCTGGTTTCTTTGCCGCCATGTCACGTCTGCAGATCTTGCCGCTGTCGCCGGCACAGACGGTGGAGGCGCTGTCGCGTCGGGCCGAGGACGACGCGCGGCGCGGCGCCGATTCCAGTCGGCCGCTGGTCGAGTTGTCGGCGGTACAGGCGCTGGTCGATCTATGTGAGCGCTATTTGCCCTATCGATCTTTTCCGGGCAAGGCCATGCGCCTTTATCACGACCTCCTCGCATTTCACGCACACGACCGCACCCCGTCGGGAGAGCCGGTCAAGCTCGGCAAGTCCGAGCTGTTCGCGCTGTTCAGCCTGCAGACCGGCATCCCGCAGTTCTTGCTGCGCGACGAGCGCGTGCTGTTACTCGACGAAGTGATCACCGCGCTACAGCAACGGGTGATTGGGCAAAGCGCGGCCGTACGCCGCGTCGCCGAGACGGTGTGTGTGGTCAAAGCGGGACTCATGCCGACCGGCCGGCCGCTCGGCAACTTCTTGTTCGTCGGTCCCACCGGCGTCGGCAAGACCGAGCTGGCGCGCGCCTTGGCCGGCTATCTCTTCGGCAGCGACGAGCGGCTCTTGCGTTTCGACATGTCGGAGTTCATGGACCTCGAGGCCGCCGATCGGCTGATCCGTGGATCGGCCGGGCAAGAGGGCCTCTTGACGCGGCGGGTGCGTGAGCAGCCGTTCTGCGTGCTGCTCCTCGACGAGATCGAAAAAGCGCACCCGGCCGTGTTCGACCTGTTGCTACAGCTCATGGGCGACGGGCGGCTCACCGACTCACGCGGCCGCACCGCATCGTTCGTCAATACGATCCTCATCATGACCAGCAACCTCGGCGCGGCCGAGCGCAAGGCGTTGTCGGGCTTCGTCTCTGGCGCCGGCGACGGAGACGGCGACGAAGCCTACTTCCGCGCCAAGGTCGACAAACACTTTCGGCCGGAGTTCGTCAATCGCCTGGATCGGGTGGTGCCGTTTGGCGCACTCGGCGCCGCCGAGGCCAGCGACGTGACGCGCCTGTTCTTGAAGAAGCTGGTGGCGCGGCGCGGCGTCCTCGGCGCAGGCGTCGAGCTGACGGTGAGCGAGCCCGCGCTGGCCAAGCTGGCCGAAGGCGGCACATCGGTCACCTACGGTGCCCGCGCCCTCCGACGACACCTGGAGGACAAAGTGGCGGCCCCGGCGGCCCGCCTTCTGGCCGTGCAGCGCGGCGTGAAGCTGCACGTGTCGCTCAGCGACGAGACCTTTGCCAGCGATACCGATCCGGTGGCCCAGCTCGACGAAGATGGAATTCTACTCAGGCTGTACGCCGCGACGGCCAAGCAGACGCAGCGCGAGGTGCGCAGCCTCGAAGAGCTGTCCAAGGTCCGTCGCGATGTCGACGCCACCTTGCATCTGCCACGCGCGGCCGAGGTCGGCGAGCGGCTCGAATGGCTGTCCGCTCAGCTCGGTCAAGGTGGGCGTCAGCGTGGTCGCGCCGCCCAGCTCGCCGAGATGCAGGTCGAGCGGGCCCGTCTCGATGAGCCGTGGCAGGAGGCCAAGCGCACCCAGGACGAGCTCGTCGCCGCCGAAGAGCTGGCGCTGACGGCGCTCTTGGTCAACGAGCCCATGGAGTTTGCCCTCGGAGAAGCAACCCGGCTCGGCGAGGAATTTCATCGCACCGCGACGGCGCTCTTGCTGGCGCTCGAGCCGCGGCGCGACAAGATCACCTTGCTGGTGCAAGAGCCCGACGACAGCCGCGCGCTCGACATCTGGTTCCCGTCACTCGTCGCTGCGCTGGACATGCACCGCTGGACGCTCACCGTGCATGTCGACGGCGTGAAGCCCGTGGCCGGCGAAAATTGGCCAACCTCTCGTCGCTGGAGCCCGCCGCGGGACGCCGAGTGGCTCTTGAAAAACCTGAAGCAGAAAGACCGCTCGCCGCGCAGCCTGGTGCTGTGCGTGAACGGTCCTCTGGCCCATGTGCTGTGTCTCCTCGGCGGGCTGACCCGCTACACGGATCGAGATGGCGGTGACGCGCATCTCATGATCCATCGCATCGCGCCGCGCATCATCCTCACCGACGAGGAATGGCTGCGTGACGAGCTCAAGCCGGCCATCCAGCCGTCGTCCACCGAGCTGCGCGCCGCGCCAGCCACGTTACTCGTGCAAGAGCGCTCGGCGGTGATCGGCTACGACCCGGCCCGACGGGCCAGCCAGGTGTGGGTGCCGACGCCGGAGCTCTTCACCCGCTTCTGGCAAGTGGCCCGCGCCATCCTCACCAACTATGACCTGCGTGACGAGCTCGATCGCGATCAACTGTTCACCTGTCGCTTCGCCAACAAGGTGACCTGATGCACGTCACCATTCCTGTCTATCAGCACCGTCAAGGCACGCGGCTCGGCCTCACCACCGTCGGGCTTGGTCCCTATACGCGGGTGCAGACCGGCGCCCATCCGACCAAGATGGAGCAGGCTCTCGTGCAGGCGTTGCGCGAGGCGTTGAAGAAGGCGCCAGTGCGCGACGTCGAGCTCTTCGAGCTGACCTTGGGCACGCGCCTCGATCGGGTGCGGCTCGAGCTCGTGCTGCGTGGCAAGCGCAAGCGGCGCAAGGTGTCGGGGCTGTATCCCGTCGTTGTCGAGCCGCGTTTTGCAGGCGCCGAGGCCACGCGGCCGATGTCGATCGCCTATCACCCGGCGCGCCAGGAAGAGTGGTTTCCGTTCGTCGAAGACGAGCCACTCGACGAGCAAGCCGAGGCCTTCTTCGCCAAGATGTGGGCCGACCTCGATGACGAAGAGCTCGGACGGTTGCAGACCAACGGCAAGGACGGCCTGCGCCCGCTGGCCTTCGAGCTCGATCCACCGTCGCTGCTCGACCTTCTGCCCAAGACCAGCCGCGGCCTGTGGGACGACCTCGAGGTCCAGGCGCAGAAGGACAAGCCGCCAGGTCCCGAGGAAGAAAAGCGCAACAAGCCGCTCAAGTCCCTCGGCGTCAACCTGACCGTCCGCGCCGTCGATAACAGCCTGCCACTCGGCATGCCGCGATCGCCTTTGCGCGAGCAGCTGCACATGTTGCTCGGTGGCGAGCGCAAGCAGCCGGTGCTCTTGGTGGGCCCGCCGGGATCGGGGAAGACCACGCTGGTCCACCGGCTCATCGATGATCTTCTCGTCGCTGACGGCTATCCGACCCATCGCAACCTCGACCGCGTGCATCAAGTTTGGGCGCTGTCTGGCAAGCGGATGATCGCCGGCATGTCCTATGTCGGCGACTGGGAACAGCGCTGCGTCGACCTCTTGGCCGAGATCGGCAAGCGCCGCATCATCGTGTTGCTCGACGATCTATATGCCTTTGGTCGTCTCGGCCGCCATCGCGACTCCGAGCGCAGCTTCGCCAGCTTTTTCCGCGGGCCACTCGAGCGCGGTGAGATCGTCATGGTCGGCGAGTGCACCGACGCGCAGTTGCAGCGCCTCGAGGATGACGCGCCCGGCTTTGCCAGCCTGTTCACCCGCGTGGTGGTCACACCGTCGACGCAACAAGAGACGCTGCGGATGATGATCCATCGCGCCCGCGAGCTCGAGCTGCGCCAGAACATCAAGGTGGCGCCGGCGACCTATCGCGCGGTGCTCGATCTGGGGCAGGCGCTGTTTCCCGGGACGGCGCAGCCAGGGCAGGCGCTCGATCTGCTGACGGCGCTTGGTGCCGAACAGCGGGGCACGCCCAGCAACCAGATCCTGCTCACGCCGCTGATGTTGAACCAGCAACTGTCTCGTCGCACGGGCCTACCGGAAGTGCTGTTGCGGCCGGACCTGAACCTCGACCCGACGGTGCTGGCCAATACCTTGCGCGGGCACGTGATCGAGCAAGAGGAGGCGGTGTCGGCGGTGCGCGATCTGGTGGTGCGCATCAAGACCGGCCTCACCGATCCGGCGCGGCCGTTTGGCGTCTATCTGTTCACGGGTCCGACCGGGACCGGCAAGACGGAGATGGCCAAGGCGCTGGCGACGGTGCTGTATGGCAACGCCGGGCGTCTGGTGCGCTTCGACATGGGCGAGCTGTCGGGGCCGGATGCGCCGTCGCGACTGGTCGGCGATCGGTTTCGGCCCGAGGGCCTGTTGACCCGCGCGCTCATCGAGCAGCCGTTCTGCGTGGTGCTGCTCGACGAGATCGAAAAGGCGCATCCGTCGGTGCTCAATCTGCTGCTGCAAGTCTTCGACGACGGGCGGCTCACCGACGCCGCCGGCAATGTCGCGCGCTTCACGCAGGCGGTGGTCTTGATGACCAGCAATCTCGGCGCCAAAGCGCGCCCGCCGGCCGGTTTTGGCGACGAGACCTCGGCCGCGGTGCTGGCCGATGTGGGCCGGGCGGTGCGCGAGTTTTTCCCGCCCGAGCTCTTCAATCGCATCGATCGGGTGGTCGCGTTCCGGCCGCTGTCCGTGACGGCGGCGACGCAGATCGGGGCGCGCGAGCTGACGCGTCTGTTGCATCGGCGTGGGGTGGTCGAGCGCAACGTGATCGTCAGCGCCGAGCCCGACGTGCTCGCGCGCGTCGTCGCTGAGGCCTTCGATCCACGCGACGGCGCCCGATCGGTCAAACGCTATCTCGAAGATCGCATCGGCACGCGGGTGACCGAGGCGCTCAGCGAAAGCCGCCGTGCGCCGTTGTCGTTCGCGCGCTTGTTCGTCGACGAAAAAGGCTTCCAGATGCGCATCCGGGCGCTGGCCGAGGCGCAGCCATTGTCCGGCAGTCTGCCGCTCGAGCCGCTGTTGTCCTTGCCGCCACGGCGCCTGCGCGAGCATCTTCCTGCCGTAGGTGCCGAGCTCGCCGAGCTGGCTTCCGGGCCGGCGTTTTTGGCGCTCGGCGACGCGGTCTCCAATCAGCTCGACAACCGCGGCGGCGATGCGCTGTATCAGCTCGACATCCTGCGTGGCCGCATCGCCACCGCGCAAGAGCGACTCGACGAGCTGGCCAAGGCGCCGCTCGACGAGGCCGAGGAGCTGGAGATCTTGCGCTACGGCTACGTGCGCGATGTGGAAGATCGACGTGTGCGGGTGCTGGACCAGCGGGCGATGACGCCTTTGCCGACGGAGCCGCTCGGCCAGTGGGGCATGTTGTGGCTCATCGCCGAGGCCAAGCTGTTGCGGCGTCTCCTCGGCACGGTGGGCGATCTTTCGGGGCATCGGGCGGTGATCGTGGCCGAAGTGGTTGGCGCGCAACGCGAGGCGTCGCGCCTCCTCACCTGGATGGACAGCTTTTATCGCGGCCGCTCGCATCTGCAGTGCGAGTCGAGCTTCATCTTGCGCAGCGACGGCATCATCGAGAGTCGCTATCTGTATGCACACCCGACCTCGCGTGCGTTCGCCATCACCGTCGACGGACCTGGCGCCCAGATGCGGTTTCTGCCGGAGGAAGGCTGCCACGTGTGGCAGTCGACGCAGTGGCCGGCGGAGCTGGTGCGGGTGCGGGTCTTGCCGGGATCGACCGATCCCGCAGCTGCGCTCGCCGAGGTCCGTGCGGCGCCGTTGTCCGAAGATGCCGCCTTACCGCCCGTGGTTCGCCGCATTCGTTATGACGCGCCAGCCACCGGCGCCAGTCGCCTGTTGCCGCTCGAGATCGAAGACTATCGGCTGGGTTGGACCGAAACGATCCTGGCCCGATATGGCACGCCGCAACTCGGACGCACCTGGCTTCTACATGACAGCCGGCAGACGCCAGCCGCGGAGCGTGAGCCTGTGCCGAACAGCGTAGCGGGACAACAATCGGTGCCCGAATGAAAAAGAAGTCGCTGAGGGTGTATGTCGTCGAGCACGACGACGGGCGGCAAACCGGCATCTTGATGCGCTCGGTGGAGCGCATGTTCGATCTGCCGACACCGACGGCATACGCCGACGATTATCAGGGCCTCTTGACGCAGCTCGAGACCACGCTGACCGATCGGTTGGCGCGCGCCGTCGACACCCTCGATCGCTATCTGTGGGACGAAGAGTTCGATACCCGCAGCGTGACGGTCATCGTTCATCCGCAGACCCAGAAGGGCAAGACCACCGTCATCGGCGCCAAGGACATTCCGCTGTCGCTGTCGTATGCGGCCTGTAAGCTGAAGAGCGGCAACTTCCGCGTCATGCTGCCGCGCTTTGGCTGGTGGTTCATTCTGGAATCGCTGGAGGTCGCCGGCGAGGTGCTGCGCTCGGCGGTGGCGTCGGGGCTGCTCGGCGAAAAAGCGCGCTGGGTCTACGATTTCCGTCGGCAGGGTGCGGAGAGCGTCAAGGATTGGGCGCCGAAATGGATCGAGAGCGCCGACGATCTGCAGCCGACCGACGGCAGTGATGACACCGAAATGCCGTCGGTGCGCGCAGTGTCCGATGAATGGGTCGAGCGGGCCGATCGCGGCAAGTTGCCGTCCCCGGTGGGCGAGCCGCATCGCGACTTCGCGCGCTTGTCGTCGCTGTGTGACCGCGACGTGCTGCCGTCGATCTTGCTGGTCGGTGAGCCGGGCTCCGGCAAGACCACCTGGGTCAGGCGGCTGGCGCGCCTGTTCCTGCAGTGGAAACGCGACGGTCGGCGCACGCGGCGCCTGTGGGCGTCGAGCGCCGATCGCATGGTCGCCGGCATGGTCTATCTCGGCATGTGGCAAGAGCGCTGCCTCAAGATGGCGTCCGAGCTGGCGCACGAAGGCGATCTGCTTTATGTCGATCGCTTGACGGGGATCATTCAGCCGCAGACCGACGGCAGCTCCATCGCCGAGCTGTGGCAAGGCGCCCTGGCGTCGGGCGAGATGGCGGTGCTGGCCGAGTGCACGCCGGCCGAGCTCGAGCGTTGTCGTCGGCGCGCGCCGCGGCTGGTCGACCTCATGCAGGTCGTCCAGGTGCCGCCGGGCGACGCCGCCGACATGCCAATCTTGTGCGAGCAGTACCAACAGCGACGGTCGAGCCAGGCGCGTCTACATCCGTTGGCCGCCAAGCGGGTGGCGCAGCACCTGGCCGTCTTCGAGCGCGGGTCGGCTTTTCCGGGCAAGGCCATTCGTTTTCTCGACTGGCTCACCGAGGAGAGCGCCAAGTCGCCGCCGCGCGTCTTGTATCCCAAAGACGGCTCGATCGCCTATGGTCGCTATTCGGGGCTGCCGGTCGGGCTGATTGCCGAGGAGGACGCCACGTCGCCGGCGGTCCTCGAAGCCGAGCTCGGCTCTCGTATCATCGGCCAACGGGCGGCAGTCTCGGCGGCAGCGCGGGTGTTGAGTCGGTTTCAGTCGGGCATGAACGATCCCGATCGCCCGCTCGGTAGCCTGTTCTTCGTCGGGCCCACCGGCACCGGCAAGACCGAGCTGGCGCGTCAGCTGGCCCGCACCATGTTTGGCGATGCCGACCGCATGATCCGCGTCGACATGTCGGAATACATGATGGGCGGCTCGGCGCAGCGCCTGCTCGAAGTGGGCGAGCGCTCGACGAGCCTGGCCGAGCGCGTGCGACAACGTCCCCTGTCGCTGGTGCTGTTCGACGAGATCGAAAAAGCGCATCCCGAGGTCTTCGATCTGTTGCTCGGCGTGCTCGGCGAAGGTCGGCTCTCCGACGATCTCGGGCGCCTGTGCGACTTCCGCGGCACACTCATCATCATGACCTCCAACCTCGGCGCAGGTGGCGCAGCGGCCCCGGGATTTTCGGGTACCGCTGGCGACAGCGAGTCGCTGACCGCGGTGCGCCGCCATTTCCGTCCCGAGTTCTTCAACCGCATCGACGCCGTGGTGCCGTTCTCGGCGCTGGGGCCCGATGAGGTCTTGCAGATCGTCGATCTGGAACTGGAGCGCGTGGTGGCGCGTACCGGCCTTCTCCGTCGCGGGCTCAAGCTGACAGTGACCGAGGCGGCCAAGGTCCTGTTGGCCCGCCAAGGCCATTCGTTGACCCACGGTGCCCGGCCGCTGAAGCGCATCATCGAAGAAAAGCTGGTCACGCCGCTGGCCGTCATGTTGTCGCGCGATCCCGAGCTACGCGGCCGTACGTTACATGTCGACAGCGACGGCAACGCGGTGGTCATTTCGTGACGTTGGTCGCGCGCGTGCTGGGGGTCGGCGACGCCTTCACCACCATCTATCACCATGCCAGTCTGGTGATCGAAGCCGACGGCGGGCGTCTGTTGGTCGACGCGCCGCCTGCGCTGGGCCGGGCCTTGCGCGATCTCGGCTCCCGCGGCGGCGACGCGCTCGGGCTCGACCAGATCGACGATGTGCTCATCACCCACCTGCACGGCGATCACATGGGCGGGCTCGAGCAACTCTTGTATTGGCGTCGCTTCGTGACCCAGCGAAAGGTGCGCGTGTGGGCGGCGCCGGAAGTGCTGGCCGATCTGTGGGACGGGCGCCTGCGTGGCGGCATGGAATGGCTCCTCGACGAGCAGGGGATGCGTCACAAAATGGCGCTCACCGACTATTGCGATCTGCATCCGCTCGTCGGTGATTCGGTCGAGATTGGCCCGCTACGGGTCGAGTGGCGGCCGACGCTCCATCATATACATACAACTGCGTTGCGTTTGCATGCCGATGGCAAATCGATCGGCTACAGCGCCGACACCGCGTTCGACCTGGGCCTCGTCGAATGGCTCGCCGAATGTCCGCTGTTCCTACACGAGACCAACCTCGGCGTACACACGCCGCTGCCCGCGCTGGTGGCGCTGCCCGACGCAGTGCGGGCGCAGATGCGGCTCATTCACTATCCGGATTTTCTCGATCCGTACACCTCGCCCATCGCCTGTGCCCGTGAAGGCGAGCGCCTCGAGGTATTGGACGCATGACCTACTTCACCTTTCCCGACGGGGGCCTCAGCTACGACTGCCAGAGCTGCGGTCAACGTTGCTGCCGTGGGCGCGGATTTGCCGTCGGTGGCGAAGAGCTGGTGCAGCTGCTTGGCCGCGTGCCACGCCTGGCCAGTTATCTCAGATTAGGTGCCGGAGGCAGCGCCTATGCCGTCGACCTGACGGACGGTTGTTGGTTCCTGGCCAGCGACGGCAATTGCCAGATCGAGGTCGATCACGGCCGTCCGGCCAAGCCGTCCACCTGCAAGCTGTTCCCGTTCAACCGTGTCTTCACCGTGCGTGGCACGCGGGTGATCGACGTCAACACCACGCTATGTCCCGTCGCTGTCGCCAACGACGGCGTCTCACATCAGGAAATCCTCGACGATCTGGCCGCCATCGGGCCCTCGCCACTCGTCGATGTGCCGGCACCGCTACCTCCCGAGCTGCCCGACGATTGGCAAGCAATCGAAGAGGCAGCGAGCGTCGACATCGGCGGCCCACGTTGGGATGCCTGGACCAGCCTCTATGGAGCACCGACACCCGCGCGTCTCGACGAGGTCTTGCCCGTGGTTCGGCTGCTATTGCCGTCACTGCGCTTCGGCTGGATCTTCCGTCGTGGTGCGCTGCCGTGGCCAGTCGTCACGCGTCGGCTTCCGGCGCGCGCCGCGGCCCTGGTGTTGCTGGCGGCCTCGTCTCCGTTGCCCGGCCCGCCGTCGCTGCGCGCGCTCACCGAGCTGTGGTACGAAGCCGCCTTCGCCCTCGACGTGCTCGAGCGCTGGGATGAGCCGGTGAAGCTACGCAGCACTGCGTTCGAGAGCGATGTGCCCGCCTTGCTGCAGCCTGCGCTTGGGGCACTGTTGGCCGGCGCTTTTCGCGGCGGCAAGACGCTCGGTCAGCTAGTTCTCGACGCTGCGGCGACGCTGCCGCAAGCCACACGCCCGCTCGTCATCGCTCTGTGCGCAGGACAACGCGCGACGCTGCTCTCCGACGGCTGATGCTGCCTTTAGGCCACTTGGTCTTGCTGTCGTTTGCCGGCCTTCTCGCGGGCGCGATGAACTCCATTGCCGGCGGCGGCTCGTTGGTCACCTTCGGCGCCATGCTGGCCATCGGCATTTCACCGACGCTGGCCAACACCTCGAGCTCGGTCGCGCTGGTGCCTGGCGCGCTCGGCTCGCTCTATGCCTATCGCCGCGACGTCTCCCGCAAAGACCCGTTGTTGTGGATCTTGGCCGGCGCCGGTGTCGTCGGTGGAGCTATTGGGGCTTTCCTACTGCTGCGCTCCGGCGATGATCTCTTCGCCCGCTTGGTGCCCTGGCTGCTCTGCGGCGCGACGTTGCTCTTTGCCTTCCAAGGCCGCGTACAAAAATGGCTCGGCGCCAAGCCGACCGACGGCGATCTGCCGCCCGCCGCCGGCTGGCGCCTGTGGGCCCTCTTCGCCTTCCAGGTCGTCGTCGCAACCTACGGCGGCTACTTCGGCGCCGGCATGGGCATCCTCATGTTGAGCGCGCTGGCCTTCTCCGGCGTACGTAATCTTTCGCGCGCCAACGGCCTCAAGACCGTCGGTGCGGTCGCCATCAATAGCATCGCAGCCGCCGGCTTCATCTGGAGCGGTCACGTCCACTGGACCGCAGTCGGCGCCATCACCGGCGGCGCCATCCTGGGCGGCTTTGGCGGCGCGTTCTTCGCCAGAAAAGCGCCGCAGCAGATGGTGAGGTCGGCGATTGTCGTCGTGGGTCTCGTGATCACGCTCATCAGCTTCTGGCGTCTGTTGACGCACTGAGCGTCAGAACGTCCCGGCCATCGAGAGGCCACCGGAGTTGCTGGCGCCCCATGGTGCGACGCTGAAGGTCCCTTCGGTGCCGCCGTGCCCATACGTTTGCTCGTAAGACGAGCGCAGCTCTTTGGTGCGACGGACCCCGATGCCGAGGACGACCGCGCTGGCCGTCATAGCGGCGATGCCGATGCCGATGGTGGCCGCGCCGCCCTGGATCAGACTCTGTTTGAACCGGTCGTTCTCGGGGCCGATGGCCGTGTAGTACACCCCTCCGTTCAAGATGCCCGCGCCGGCGCACAAGACCAACGCGGAGAGGGAAAGACTGACTGCGCCGCCGACGATCATGCGGCGCGCTTTGCGCAGCCTGGCAGCCACTTCGGGCTCGGTGAGACGCAGGCCGCGCTCCAACGCCAGGTCGAGCTGGCGCTGCGACGGTGGACGCTTCTTTGCCCCGACGCCCAGCATGACGCCACCGATGGCCAGGTGGAGTGCGGCCACGCCGAGGACGATGACGCCAATGAACGGTCCTGATGCTTCATCATTGCAGCGGCTGAAGCCGCAACCAGACCTGATTCCGTCGCCGATAACCCCGAGGCCGGCGGCGACGAGCACGGCGCCGAGGCCGATCATCACACCTCCGGTCGCCATCAGAGGAACGCTGCGCTGTGGCGGCGGCAGCGCTGCCAGCACCGGCGGCGGAAACACCAAAACCGGCGGAGCCTCACCGTCTACAGGTTGCGCCCGGACAGCGACGGGAACGAACACAAGCAGCACCACAAGAGAGGTCGCAACGCGCATGTTCGCAGGCTTTGCACCATTCGGGCCAGCCAGTGCTGCCGCGGTCTTCCGACGGCACGAACGCCGCGCTGTCCGAGATTCACCGTCCGATCACGACGGCTGCTCACCAGGTCCTAACGCAGCGTCTCGGCCACCCGCTCCAGCTCGTCATTGGCCGCCGCGGACGGCCCGGCAAAAAAGACGTGGATCTTGAGGTTGCTGGGCGCGGGCAGAGCGACGATGGCTTCGCGCGTGCTGACGCCGTCTTTGTCCCAGGTGTCCCAGGCGATCGGCTTTCCGAACAGCTTGCCGGGTCGCTTTTGCACCTTCACCGGCGCGCCCTCGAGCCGCGTGTGGTGATAGGCCGGATGGTTGCCGATGTACACGCCGAGCACCGGCGCATCGTCGCCCAGCGGCGACAACTTGCGAATGCGATGTACCGCAAAATCGGGCCCCTCTTGCTGGGTGGCGATGTACCCGACCGGCAACGTCACCGTGAGCCCATCCGACAGCGGTCGCGGCCCGCCGCGCGTCGGCAGCGTCGTCTTGCCAGCCTCGACGGTGGCGGCGATCTTCTTGGCCAGCGCCGCGCAGCCAGCGGCATCCTTGGCCGCGGCCGGATTGAAATAGAAGACCAACAGCTGCACCGTGTCATCGGGCTGCGCCACATAGAGTCCCAGCGTCAACACCGCCTCCTTGGTTGCGTCGATGCTGGCCGGCGTCAGCGACAACGCCCGCAGCGCGCCACCATTCGTGAGCACCAACGGCTCGACGGCCATCGTCGGCGCCGGGTTGCCAAACCGATGCAGGTCTTTTTTCGCCGCGGCCTCGAAATCGGCCCCCGCCTGCGCAAACAGCTCGTAGGTCATGAGCACCAGCTTCTCGTTGCCAGCCTCGACCACCACTCGCGTCTCCTCGGCGGTCGGCTCGGCGGCGGCCATGATGCTGCGGCTGCGCGCCTCGATCCGCGCTTTGGGCGGCATCTGGATGCTGAGCCGCCCAGCCAAAAGCGACAGCCGCTCCGTCGGCGCCAGCTTGGTCAATCCCTTGCCGAACGCGGACGTCCCGACCAAAATCAGCCCCACAGCGACGAGAGCTCTCATCATGTCGGCATCTTATCTCGTTGGCGGCCGAAAGGCGTACGATGAGGCGTGCGGACCTTTGCCCTCAGCCTTCTTTTTCTGTCCGCCTGCGCGCAGACCCCAATCGCACCACCTACGCCTCCCACGGCCGCACCAGCGCCGTTGCCGCCGGATCTGCTATCGCTGGTGCCCCTCGCCGGGCCGTTCTCGTCGCTGGATCAGTGGTGTCGCCGTCAGCCGACCCAGCTCGGCTGCGATCAACTAGAAAACCCCGTCGGCGAAGCCACCATTCTCAATGTCGCCGGACCGGGCCGCACCACGCTCCTGGTCGTCGGCATGCACACCGCGACCGGCTGGTACGCGGGCCTCGCGCCCAACTGCACCGACGGGCGCGGCTGCTCGAGCGGCCGTCTCGAGCAACAGTCACCAGCCGGGGGCCCGCCTGTCTTTCTCTTCCGCTATGAGCCCGAGCTCGGCCAAAGCTTCAGGATCGAATGGCTGCTCTTGTGCATCGGCGGCAACACCCCCGCCTGTAGCGCCGCAGTCATCCCCCTCCGCGCCCGCGGCGTCGACGGCGCCTCGTTGCTGGCACTCCACGTCGACATCTCGTTCGGCAACGTCCTCTACCGTCAGGGCAAGCTCGCCTTCGCCCTCCGCGCCGACAAACGCGAAGTCGCCGGCCGCATGCCCGACGCCGTCGAATGGCGTCGCCGCCTCAGCCTCCTCAGCGGCCCGCACCTTCTGCCCCTGCCCGCCCGGTAGTGCGACTTTCGGGCATGGAGTCGGTGCTGGCGACGCTGCCGTATTTTGCGCGGCTGCGTGCCGACGAACGGCTGCGGATTGCCGCGCATTTTCACGAGGTGCATCTGCAGCCCGACGAGGCGCTCGAGCTCGACGAGCCGCGTCTCTTGGTCATCGTGGACGGCGAGGCGCGGCTCGAGCGTGGCGGCGTCACACTCACGCTTTTTACCGGCGACACCGTCGGTGAGGTCGACCTGGCCACGGGTCGCAGCCTGCCGTCCAAGCTCACCGCCGAGCGGGCCTCGACTATCGCCACCCTCGACGCGCCAGCTCTTGCCGAGCTGCTGGCTCAGTTTCCGGCGGTGGCGCCGCCCTGGGTGGCCGAGCTCGGTCGTGAGCTCAAGTGGCGCAATGATGTGCTGCGTGAGGTGTCGCTGG
>Ga0123336_10000614_pt1 | contig 35008 bp, 52 predicted proteins | sample SSSSmetaG_FD_96466 | JGI IMG/M metagenome (GOLD analysis project Ga0123336, IMG submission 96466) | Glacier valley bacterial and archeal communities from Borup Fiord, Nunavut, Canada, to study Microbial Dark Matter (Phase II) - ​SSSS metaG | ecosystem: Environmental > Aquatic > Freshwater > Ice...
CAAGTAGGCGACAGAATAGAAGCCGTCGGAAGTAAAATGCGAGACATCGGCAAAAGTATGACCGCAATGGTAACTTTACCGATAGTCGCAGGCTTCGGTTTAGCTATAAAAGCCGCCTCTGACTTGAATGAAACCCTAAACAAGGTAGATGTTGCCTTTGGCGATCAAGCGAAAAATGTAAAAGACTGGTCTAAAACCTCAATTAAATCAATGGGATTAGCTCAACAGTCAGCCTTAGACGCTGCTTCGCTATTCGGTGATATGAGTACATCAATGGGGTTAAACACTGACGAAGCCGCTAAGATGTCTAAAGGCCTTACACAATTAGGTGGCGACTTAGCATCATTCAAGAACATACAATTTTCAGAAGCTCAGACAGCCTTAGCTGGTGTATTTACTGGCGAAACCGAATCGCTTAAACGCCTGGGTATCGTGATGACAGAAGTAAACCTATTGGAGTTCGCTAAAAGACAGGGTATAACTAAAACAATTCAAGAAATGACACAGGCTGAAAAGGTACAACTTAGGTATAATTATATATTGAGTGTAACTAAGAACGCACAAGGTGATTTTATTAGGACATCAGACGGTGCAGCTAACCAAACAAGAATGACTGGCGAACGAGTTAAGCAACTAGCGGCCGACATTGGAGAAAAGTTGTTACCTATATATATCAAGTTACTAGAAGTCGGCAATAAGGTCATAACATGGTTTCAGTCGCTCTCAACAGAACAACAGAACGCTATGTTGATTATCGCAGGAGTAGTCGCTGCTATTGGCCCATTGTTGATAGCCTTTGGGTCTATCGTTACTGCGCTTGGTGGGGTAGGAACGGCTGTCGGAACTGTCAGCACTGCGTACGTTGGTCTAAGTACACTTATCGGAACTCCGTTGATCGTACCGGCTATCGTAATAACTGCTGCACTAATCGCTATAAAAGAATTACTAGGCTGGTGGAACAAACTACAAAATGACGCACAAACTGGCAAAGATGCAGTAATAACAGCTGCTCAGCAAGCCGATAATGCCACTAGACAAAGCTTCAGTAATATAACTAGCAATGCGAATAAAGCAGCAGCAGCCGTTAAAAAAGCTGGCGGTTCTGGCGGCGCACAGATCAACGCCTATACAGCTACGTTCACTCAAGGCCCAGGAATAAACAAATCAAAGTTCGCCACTGGTGGATTTACTGGTAGAGGTTCAACCAACGAAGTGGCCGGTATTGTTCACAAAGGCGAGTACGTCATACCGCAAAGTGGGGTTAATCAATCAACTGGACTTCCTAATATAAAAAGTGGTGGAGATTCAATCTTTAATATGTATGGCACGATAAGTCTTAATGACGCTAGTGCAGTTGACCGTTACTTTGACAGAATAAATGCCCAGAAAGAACTAGGCGGTTTGGGAGTTGGGGTCTAGTATGGCTGGTATAACAAGTATCACATTTGATAGTTTTGACTTTGTAGCTCATGGGCTAGTGATTACTAATTTTGACCATTTAACTTTGCCATCTCGCAATAACCAATTAGAGACTTTAGCCAATGAAGATGGAGCTTTACTGGTTCAATCACAGCTAGGTACTAAACCTATTATCATTGAGGGTTATTACACAGGCTCTAGCGTGGCTGACGCTCAAAATATGTATGATACGTTAGCTCAAGCCCTAAACCGTCAACAGCGCCCTCTAATCGTGCCACACGCAGGTGCTAAACGAACTTATATCGCTACGCCACAGAACGTAATCCTTAAACAGCCTGATGGTCTTAATCGTTTAACATTTAGCTTTGAGTTCGTCGTACCAAAAGGAAGTTCGATTGAATCAGACCGTACTACGATAATCAACACGACTAATACTTTACCAGTAGCAACTATTCCGTTTACAATTCTAGGTTCAGTTACAGCTCGACCACTAATCACGATGACGTTTAACATTATAGTCGGTGGTACAAGTAAAACAGTTACCATCCGCAATGCTAAAGACTTTATCGGTCTAACCTTACAACGGACTTGGTTAACAGGTGATACACTTTCAATCGACTCGGCTAACTTTCAGATATATATTAACGGAGTTCTGACAGTCCCGAGTGGTCGTATGCCTACTTGGTCTCCAGGAACAGGCTCGTTATATTATGGCGATACGTTTACCAGTCGATCAGTTTCAATTAGTGCATCATATCAACAAAGTAATCTATAAAGGAATAATATGTCAGCAACAACACCATTCATCAACTCATTACTAGAAGCAGGATTCAAAGGTACTACCTATACAGGTGGAGTTATTAAACTTAAACTATTTACTGGCAACTTGCCAAGTTCAGCAGGTGTTGAAGTAACTGGTGGTGGATACGTCGCTCAGACTTTGACATTTGCTAGTGCCAGTGTCAAAAAGATAACCTCGGCTCAAGTAACTTTCACTAATCTACCAACTACTACAATCGTAGCTTATGGTGTTTACTCAGGGGCTACTTTAATAACCGAGAAACTTATAACCCCATCATTTACAGCCGACCTCTCAACCAATGAATTAAAGGTAACCTTTGACTTTAGTCTGAATGCGTAGACTATGGTTCAACTAATAACTAAAACTGGCGCTGGAGCTAACTTTCCTGTAGATGGGGAAGTATATGGAAGCTCCTATCCAGATGGGTTGCCTGCTAATGCCCTTGCTGTTGGTGCTGGTTCAGGAGCTATAGTATCCGATAATATCATGCGAGTTGAATTACTGGCATCTAGTGTACCTAGCCAATTTAACGAGTTACATCATATTATAATGTGCTTCGATACTACATCTATACCTATCGGTTCGACTATTACGAACGCCGCTGTAAGTCTTTACTGTGAGTCAAAAGTTAATGGTATGAGTGATATAGCTGCATATTTGGTTAGTGTCACACCATCATCTTTTGATAATCTTATCAGCTCCGACTATCCTAAAGTGAATAGTCTTAATGGATCAGTTTATTTCGCATCATATAATTATATCAATGTGGGTACTTATCATACATCAAATCTACCGAGTAAAGACTTTTATAGGATAAATACCGGCGGAACTACATCATTTGGCTTAAAAGTGGCGTTCCCTCAATGGGTATCTGGAGCTAGATCAGGTTTTAGTTTTTATACAGCCGATCAAGGCGCATCTTACGCCCCAACCCTCACAGTCAACTATACGCCACCAGCTACAGTCGCGAGTTTCACTTCTACGCCAAACTCGCTAAACGCTGGCCAATCGGTTACTTTTGCTGACACTTCAACTAATGTTCCAACATCATGGCTATGGGATTTTGGCGATGGCACGACCTCAACGCTTAAAAATCCGACACACGCTTACGCAACTGTTGGCCAATTTACTGTATCTCTAACCGCTACTAATGAGGGTGGTAACAACACAGTTACAAAAACAAATCTCATTACAACAACGCTCGAGTCGCATACACTCATATTTTCAGACCTGTCCAGCGGAGCTGACACCCTAATATTAGACTTCCAATCGCAAACAGGTATATTCTCTGACGAAGCAAACGGTGGTTCTCCGACAGGCGGTGGCGACACACTATACATTTCAACGACCTTCCAATCACTACCTCAAAAAGAATATGAGTATCGAGTCTTTGATGAAGCTGGTAATTACATAAGTACGTGGCAAGATGTCAAATCAGACTTTAGTTACTCACAACGAGTCAATGAGAATGCCACTGAGTTAAATGTAATGATTGGCCGTGCGCCAGATAACCGTATTGCTAAACTTGAAGCCTTAAAAGATAAGAACGGTAATGATATTCTTGATAGTAGTTCAACTATTATTTATGTATCAACTGAAACAGAAAACTCTGTCGGTGAGGGTACTGATATTAGAGAAAATCTAAACGTCGAAGTCTATTGTTTTTATGGCGGATACGAAGCCTTAAAAGATAAAAACGGTAACGATATTTTAGACAATCTATCAAATGTCATCTTAACTGGATACGGTAATCCAAACGGTAAACGAGTTTACACAGGTTATATTGCTGATTATGATTTGACTTATGGTGATGTTACTGGTGTAGATGTAGTTATTGCTCCGTTTGCAACTGAAATGAGCCATTACATTTTCAAGTCCGGTACGGCTACGACTGTAAATTATGGGTTAACCGACCCTATTGTGATGGCACGTAATGCAATGGATAACTATATCGCTCAAGGTGGTGTAATAACCTACACAGCCGAGTCAATGCCGTTATCTGGTGAACAAGCCCCTTACGAGTTCAACCTGCAAACAACTAGAGCCTCAATTGATAAGACAGTTGACCTGTTACCTAGTGGTTATTATCACTATGTTCACCCTGGCGAAAATGTTCAATACGAACTACAAAAAGCTGTTACGGCTCATCATACATTCTATTATGAGAAACATATCACTCAATTAAAGCTTAAGAAGTCAATCACACAACTAATTAACAAGGTCTATTTTGTTGGTGGCGAAACTACCCCAGGCGTAAGTTTGTTTAAGTATTACGAAGATACTGCGAGTGTAAGTTCACTAAGACCTGGCTTAGAAATACTATCAGATAGTCGTGTCATTGTAGATACATCAGCTTCCATTCTTAGTAATAGAAAAATAGCCGAGTTCAAAACGGCTCGCTGGCGAACATCTGTCGTTATTACTGATGCCGTTTATGATATTGAAACCATAAAACTAGGGCAGATGGTGGACTTTAAGAACTTCGGCACGTTCGCAGATACGTTAGTTTTACAGATTGTTGGGATTGATCGTAAAAAACATAGCGTCAATCTTGACCTCGATATGGTAATCCCAGGTGAAGCTAAACGGCTAGAGGACTTGAAACGAGCTATATTGTCAGAGCAAATTGCTAACGTCGGTACAACCCCAACTTAATAATTTTGTGATACCCTAAGCGCATAATGACAATAAGCTAAGAAACCCAGATTATTTAATAAGAAAGAGGATAACGTCATAGCAGTAATTAACACATATCCAGATGACACAGTAACAATCGGAACCGACAAGCTTTTAACTGTTAATACAGATGGTGCTACGGTTATTACCCCTGTTGATACCTTGAAAGCTTATTTACTTTCTGCTGGTGGAGTAACTAATACAGCCCTAGCAGGTGGGATAACTGGCGATAAACTCACTAGTTATAAAGTTCAAAGGCAAAACGACACGACTAATACCACACTTACTGGAGCTAGGATAGAGACTGGCTGGGGATGGATACTAGGCACTGGCGGGGTATCTTATGCCGGAGAGAATATCTCATTCTCTACACCTTTTACTGTTGCGCCAATAGTTATCTGTAGCAATGTTGGCTCTCGTCTTACTACTAACCCGACTCTTATAAGTGACCTTACTAGTCCAGCCGATATGATAATTGAAACGAGTGCTGTCGCCACTGGCGGATTCCGCTTAGATATGGAAACTCGTGCAGCTAATAACACTGATGTAAATAAACGATATGGCTACTCATGGATAGCAATTGGTGCTTAATGACACCATATAAAACAAAAGGAAACAACTAGATGGTATCATCTAAAAGTCAAAAAGAGCTAGAAGAGCCTGTCAAAGGTTACGAACTACAAGCTGTCGCAGATAAGATTGATGCTTTTAGAGAATTATACGTAACTAATACAAATACTTTTACTCAGGCTTATATTACTAGGGCTGACCATCATGCTGAATTACAAGATGCCGTCACTGCCTCGGAAAAAGCTATGGCAATCATTTGTACAGATGTTACCAATCTTAAAACTACGATTGGTAACTTAAAAAAGTTTGGTTATTCTATGGCTCTGCTAGTTGGTGGGTTGTTAATTAATCTAGTCTGGCAATACATAACGAACTCAGGTAAATTATGAAAAAGTTTAGAAAAATAATCATACCAATACTAGTAATTTTATTCTTCCTGTTTTTAGGTTGGGTTATTTACATAAATAACATTACGATTGATAAACTTCGCTCTGAGGGTAAGCCGTACGTTACTGGTGTTACTACTGTCCCTGCCGTAGACGGTGATAAGGGTGCAACTGGTGATACTGGTGCAACTGGTCGCAGTCCAACCCCTGCTGAGATAGCTCAATCTGTGGCAGATTACTGTGCTACGACTGGCACTTGTGTCGGGCAGATACCAACTCAAGCTGTTGTATTTGCGGCTGTCTCGCAATTCTGTGGTAATAATGCCTGTCAAGGAGTCGCTGGCTTAAATGCCACACCTGCCGACGTTCAACTAGCTGTTACTGGTTACTGCGATAAAGGGGCGTGTATTGGCCCACAAGGGCTGACTGGCCTAAAGGGTGCTAACGGTGAAACTCCACAACTACAATGCGTTACACGGCTCGTTACAACGGTTAAAACTAACTTTATAGCGTGGAAACTACCTAGTCAACCAAATACAGCCTATATAGATTTATATAAACTTCCAAAATGGGCTGAATGTTTGAACCCTGTTGATTTAACTATAACAATATAAAGGAGTAAACGATGGCTTGGAAACAATTGAGAGATGCAAACTGGCGAGTACCTTATGTCGGTGGCTGGTGTCTTAAATACGTGCAAGACGCTTTCGGAACAGACCACCCAGACCCAGATGCTACTAATGCCTGGAATGATAATTACGGAAATGGCAATCACTACGACCTGCCACCAGTCGGTAAGACTGTACCAGTTTACTTCTCGCTTGGTAACGTACCACAAGGTCACGTGGCTATCTCATTAGATGATGGTATGGTAGCATCTTCAACTCAAGGTGGCTCTCACCCACAAGGTTATCTACACCCTAACCTTAATGACTTAATCGCTATTTATGGAAGATATAACGGTGGTTGTCATTACTTAGGCTGGAGTGAGTTTGTTGGAACAGTCCGAGTAGTAGAGAACGCTACGCCAATGGTTACCACAGCCCAAGTAAATGAACTTTATCAGACAATCTTAGAGAGGTCACCTGATGTTGCTGGTCTAACTCACTTCGTCGGTCATTATACGTATGACTTTGTTAAAGCTGACCTACTAGCCTCTGGCGAACGCAAAACACTACTTTCCAATAAAGCTGCTGCAATCTTAGCCAAACTAACCGCTGATAAAGAGGCTGCTAGACTAGCCGAAGTCACAAGATTAGCTGAGATAACACGCCTCCAAGAGATTGCCAGACTTGCTGAAGTAGCTAGATTAAAAGCTATAGCTGATGCCAAAGCCATTCAAGACGCTAAAGACGCTGAGACGGCTCGTATTGCAGCCGAGAAGGCTAAAGCCGATGCTATCGTAGAAGATAACACTCAATTCACTTCGTGGTTGAAAAACCTATTTATTATAATCGGTAAGTTTCTTACCAGTTGGAGAAAATAGAATGGTCTATAAGATTTCAATGGTCATTTTTCTAATATCAATCGGTGCAAGTCTAGTCTTTTCACTACCTTACACAGCATTAATCGCTGGTATCTCGGCTTTTGTCGCTGGTATCGCATTAGTAGTAGGAGCATAATATGTTCACAAAAACATTTTTAATCGATGCTTTGGAACGTGCAATCAAGACCTTTGCACAGACAATAGTAGCTTTAGTATTAGTCGTAGCCCCAACTATGGGTGAAGAGTTACTAGAGGTTAATTGGATACCTGTATTAGGAGTAGCTTTTATAGCTGCTGTTATATCAATTTTGACAAGTATTGCTTCATCACTTACTGGAAATAAAAACTCAGCATCGTTGATTAAGTAATGGAACGTATCGGTCAAACCCTCCTAGAGGAAATCGCCTTACTGCCAGAAAAAGACCACCAATACGTTAATATGACTGGGGTATTAGGTATGATTGCTACCGAGATGGTCGCTAGAGATGCCCACAATGACTGTTATATTTGTAAGAAAAAAGCTGACGAATATCAGGCTTATTTAGACGGTGGTGAAGACCCCAGAGACTAATATGGAACGAGAACTTCAAAGTCTACCCTTTACCGAACTTGTCGCTTTGAAACTTACCGGCACTCCTGAACAAGCCCATCACGTTGAAATGGAAACACGTAGTCGCTATGCAGATTTTAGAGACTACCTAGACCGTTACGACAATCTAACCCCAGACCAAAAATGTGTCGCAGGGAGTTGTCTAAGCTATCGCATGGCACTTGGGGCTGTTAATCACGTAGTAACTAACCCATCGGATATTAGGTTCTGACTTATGTCGGATATGAGTTACCCCGTCAATGAGTACGGAGTAGCTCTGTCCAGTTACGAATTGGGCTATAGTGAACCAACTGACCCAGAACGTCAAACAAACATAAATCATCTACAATGGATTGAGAGAATATACAGAGTCGTCGGCAAGGGCGCTCTTTTTATATGTTTTAGAGACCTCAAATGCTTACAAGAACCAATGTACATGGATGAACACCAAAGCCTACACGATACATTCTCCCAACCTAAAATGCCAACCCCAGCCCAAGCCTATGAAGAAATTGAGCGAGCGCAACTAAATGGCGAGTGTTTCTCTAGGCGTATGTCAAGAAAAAAACGTGAACAGATGGGATACGTTGCTATCGGTGGTTATGCCCAGATACCTATAACAGATGAAAGGCTGTTGGCCTGTAAAAAAGACTGTGATTTTATAATAAATAGTAGATGGAATTAGGAGTTGAAATGACACGATCAAACATGGAAATAAGTTATACTGAGATAAGCCCAGAAGTTTTAGTTAATCGGAATAACGAACTAATCACTTTACTTGAAATACCTTGCCATAAAGAACGAGCCGATAGACTTAAACGTGAACTAGCCGAAGTCTCATTTGAAATTATGCAGAGAGTGCGTGCAGGTGAGCTTGATATTGAGATGACAGACTAGTATAATAGATGTACGCCCTGAAGCTGTAATGCTCTAGGTAATCGGTATCTGACCTGCAGAGATGGTATCGGCAAGACTGAGGACAAAGAGGAGTAATTACCTTACAAAAACTCAGGTATAACAATACAAATAAATAAGCCCCATTACGAGGCTTATTTATTTACTTGGTATAACTAGTCTACTATTTGATTATCACGCCACCTGTGAGCTTGTGTGAGGTCGTGGGTGCTATAAACGGTACTAGGTGCAACGCTCCGTCAATCACAAAGACCTGTTTATGAATATTAGGTTTGCTATATCTAGCTTGGATTCGTTTTAATGAATCGGCTGATAATCTATCAAGTTCTATTTTACGGTTACGTTTCGCTATTACGCCTAGGTTTAATATCGGACTGAGTGAACGCCCAACATTGTTTATGCGTCGGTCTATATCTGATAGTTGTGTCATATAACCTCTTTTCTTATTTCTTTTGTTATTTTTAGGTACTATAAGCGACCCCTCTTTTTTTGTGTAACCGGCTAGTAGAGGAGTAGATAATAAAGCAATACCTGATATTAGGATTACTAGGTAGTCAGTTTTAATCTTGATCGTCAGTTCGCTGTGCTTTAAGCCTTAAAAGGATATTAAAAAATAGTTTACTAATTAAATTGATTAAATCAGATGTTAAAGTACGTGATTGTTTACATTCATCAGTTCAATGCAAGCTTTACGATAGCCTAAAACGTTGAGCCATTTTAGTAAGTTATTTTATAGTATCACTTACAGGCAATGGTCAGCGACTCCTCAATACTATTGCGAATATTGTTCATATGAGTTACTATAGATAGTAATTCGATAAAACTACATTGATTGAGGCCCGAAAGGGTCTTTTTCTCTGCTTGTTTATATTCCCAACCTGTTTGTTAATTTCTTTCGATAAAACTAACATTCAGTTACTGACAACTATATACCTATATTGATACGCACGTAAAGTACAAAGCATAATTACGTTGTGTATAACTTGCGAACAAATAAAAGTAGCCCCTAAACAGTAATGTAATTGGGGCTACACACACTAAGGTGGTTATGTAAGGTGCTTACAGGCGTGTCCTAAATATCTCTACATCGGGTGTTTCTGTACTAATATTATGGTAATACTTATGGTTGGGTTTTACAAGACAATAAAATAGAACTTAGCAGACAGTAGATTGGATTAACGATCGCCCTGGGGCAAGAGTTACTGCTAAGTTCTATATATCTATATATTACCATTTTGAGCCTATAAAATCAATCACATAAAAGGCTTGCAATATATCAACCATTAGCGTACAATTATACCCAGTAGAACAGTAATGAAAGGATTAACAAATGGCACAAGTAAAAGAAATAGCAGAACAGTTATCAGAACCGTTTGATCCACAGGATATTGAATGGCGAGTTCAACAGGCTGGTGAAGCCAATGGTAAAAAATGGGCTATGGTTTTAGCCTATATAGATAATCGAGCAATCATGGGTAGACTAGATAAAGTATTTGGTATTGCCGGTTGGCAGAACGAATATCAACCGTTACCTGATGGCGGAATAATTTGTGGCATTAAAGCTAAAATAGGTGATGAATGGATTGTTAAATATGATGGCGCTGATAAGACTAATATTGAGGCTACTAAAGGTGGGCTTAGCAACGCTATGAAACGTGCTGGAGCGCAATGGGGTATTGGCCGTTATCTATACGGACTTGAGGCAACATTCGTTAAGCCACAAGACGGCAAAGCACCAGACCACGATAATTACATATCTGGCTATAGTAAAGACTTTGGCAAATATTATTTTGAACGCCCACAACTACCTAGCTGGGCATTGCCAAAAGGCGCTAAGGTAGAAGTTACTAAGACCGAGACTAACCCTGAATGGTCTTATGACGAACGAGACAAGCAATTAAAAGAAATAACAGCCGTCGGTATCCAACTAGGTTACGACATAGCAACACTTGATAAAAGAATAGCTAAACTAAATAATAGCAATGATGCTAAATCACTATTAACTAACTTTCGTGAGATGATGAAAGCTGAAAAATCTAAAAAAGAGGAAGTACCATTCAAATGAACGACCATCACGACCAAGATTACAACCCAGAGTTAGCACGAGACCTAGCCGAGATGACGCAACCCGACTACCCAGAGCTAAAGATATATAAAGGTGGCGATATACCACCAGAACTTATCTACATAAATAGTAAGGCTTATTATATTGCTCACGTTACAGACGATGTAGACGGCCAAAGAACTGCTATTTTAGTAGTATGGTCGCCTTTCTAAATGGACTTAAAGCAGACCCCAATCGAAGTGCCGGCAACGCTTGAGGGTATTACTCGCAAAAAGGATCGTTCGGTTTCGTTCCGGTTTAACTCATTACTTGAAGTATCTAACGCCGACTTTGGCGAAATGGATAAACTATTCCAATCAGTCGGCTACCTATTATTTGCCGAACGAAGTTTAACTAACGAAGATATACCTGATGAGGAAATAGAGACCGATATATCTAAATCGCAATCAGTCCAATTAAGAGATGCTCTATGGGTACTTTATAAGGCTCGTGGCAATCGCACCGAGGATAAAGAACTATGGAACATCTTTTATAGAAAGCAAATGCAAGTGTTCAAAGCTAGAGTGCTAGATGAAGTCCACAAACTAGACGATACTAACTAATAGGAGATAAAATAAACAAGATGAATGTATTAAGTTTGTTCGATGGGATGAGTTGTGGTCAAATTGCACTCAGGCAATTAAATATACCGATTGAAAAATACTATGCTAGTGAGATAGACAAATATTCTATTCAAATCACACAGAAAAACCACCCTAGCACTATTCAATTAGGTGATATTACAAAGTGGCGTGAATGGGATATTGACTGGTTAAGTATAGATTTAGTTTTTGGTGGTAGTCCTTGTCAGGGCTTTAGTTTTGCCGGTAAACAGTTAGCCTTTGATGACCCACGATCTAAATTATTCTTTGATTTCATTGATATAGTAAATCATGTTAAGCAGCACAACCATAAAGCAAAGTTTCTATTAGAAAATGTAAGAATGAAAAAAGAATACCTTGATGTTATATCTGAGTACATCGGAGTTCAACCAGTTAAGATTAACTCAGCTCTTGTGTCAGCTCAGAATAGGGTTAGGTATTACTGGACAAACATAGCCGAATTGCAACAGCCTGATGACTTAGGTATTTTACTAAAAGACATTATTGAAAGTGGGGATATAACCGAAACAAAGGCTAGAACTATTGACGCTAACTATTTTAAGGGTGGCAAGATTGGCGGCACTCATCAAAGTTCAAAACGCAACTATCTTGTAACTGGTGGTGCTATTCGTGGACGATATAATCAAGACGGCAAGACAGAACAGCAACTTGAGGTACAGGGGACGCAACGAGCCAACTCAATTACTACAGTTCAAAAAGATAGCCTATGTATTAAAGTAGGCGAAGCCGATATTAAGGGACATGATAGTATTAAGCGAGTTTATAGCCCAGAGGGTAAATCCCCAACATTAACAACAATGGGCGGTGGACACAGAGAACCAAAAATAGCAGTCTATGAGGCTACTAAAAAAGGGTATGCCGAGGCTGGAGTTGGCGAGGGGTTAGACCTGACATTCCCTAACAGTAAGACTAGGCGTGGTCGTCTAATGCAATACAAATCAAATTGCTTAACATCTGCTAATTATGAATATGGGATAGTGCAACCAGATATTACTTGGCGTAAATTAACACCACTAGAGTGCGAAAGACTACAGACAGTACCCGATGGATATACAGAGGGGGTATCAAATACCCAACGCTATCGTATGCTAGGTAATGGTTGGACAGTTGAAGTAATCAAACATATATTCAGGAATCTATTATGAAAGAGCCTAAATGCAAAATATGTGGCGGCAAACACTACAAAACATTTTGTTCACAAGCCCCTAAAACTCCCATCAAACGTACACCAATAAAACTAAAGCCTAGTAAGCCTAGACGTAAAAAATCAGACCGAGATAAACTAAAAAAGAAGCTAGAACTGGCCGTTAAAACCTATATCAAACAGCGAGACAACTACACCTGCCAGCATTGCCATAAAAAAGTTGAAGGCTCTAACTGCCACGCCTCACATATTCTATCAGTGGGCGCACACTCTAATATGCAATTTGAACCACGTAATATGAAAGTTCTTTGTTTCCATTGTCATCGTCAATTTTGGCATGGCGATCCTGCATTATCTAGCCACTGGTACATACAGACGTTCCCAGAGAATTGGGCATATTTAATAGAGCAATCCAACACAGCATTAAAGATACCAACCTGCGAACTACAAGATAGAATTGACTATTATACCGAGCTTGTGGATAACTCTACTATCTAATGTTATTGACGAAAGCATTAGCGTATGCTAAGATGTTCACATAACCACAGTAGAACTGGGTTACCGAACCAAAAGCGATGAGATGATTAGAGCCTCACACCGTACGCTACAAGGTAAATCGCACCACATTAACAATTAAGCGTAGCTGACTGGCGAGATGGTAATAACGGCTCGAGCAGTTATAAGCTATTACGAAGGGTGCAAGTGCCTTCCTCGTCAGCCACATACGCTTAATACAAAACAAAAAGGAGAAACAAACATGAGTATTCTAGCAATCAAACGCTACGATCAACCAAATAAAATCAAGTTCATAACTATCAAATAGGAGAACTGAATGTACCGATACAACAAACTATTAAAAGACAACTGGCTGCTAATATCACTAACGATTATCGGAATAATCACATTAGTAATATGGTTTGACAATTTCATCTGGATATTAAATCAAACAAAAGGAATAAACTAAAATGAAAAACAACATCGTAAAAGACGCAAAAGCTCAAGTAAAAGCCAACAAGCAACCACGAACGATCAAAGTCAAAAGCTTAATCAAAGCTTTAGTTATTAGCGCAATCATACTATTAACTGCCGGTGTATTTTATAACCTCGGACAATACAATCAACGCCAAAGTACAGCCGACATTGACCAAAAGGCGATCATCCGAGTACAAGACATCAAAGCCTTAATGACAGTAGTAAAATAACACAGATTGACTTAGCCGAGCCAATCGTAACGCCACAGGCTAACCCAAAAGACGAAGTGGCAGAACAAACCGTCTTTGTACCTATCACGCCACAGAACGCAACTACGCAAGCCACAGGCGGTATAGAGGGCATAGTACGTGCAGCAGCTAACAAGTATGGTATCAGCGAGGACTATTTTGTCAGCGTAGCACGTTGCGAAAGCACCCTAAACCCTAATAGTGTGAATTATGACTATTACGAGAACGGAAACCCTAGCGGACTATTCCAACACATTAGTGGTTACTGGTCAGCAAGAGCCGAGAAATACGGATATGCCGGTGCAAGCGTTCTTGATCCTGTGGCTAACGCAAACGTAACAGCAGCAATGTTCGCAGACGGACTAACTAATTTATGGGAGTGCAAGTAATGAAACTAGGTGTACAAATAATCAAAGAAAACTGGATGGAATCAATGGTCAGACGAGCCGAGGAAAGTCTAAGCACCCTTACTATCCGTAAACCAGTGGTAAAGCATATACCGATTGAAGTATGGACTGATATTGGCGGTCAAGGACTTATAAGTTTATCTAAATGGTTCCCCTGTGAAGTAAGAAACTCAGGTGGCAAAACATACTTAGTAACAACAATAAGTCATATAAGTATAGGATTGGAGAATAAGTAATGACTATTAACGAACAAACAAAGGAGAGCAAGATGGGCAAAACTTATGAAGTCTTAAAGCCTCTAGTCAATGCCGAAGTTGGTACTAAACTAAAACATTTATCTAGCACTCCATATCAGACAGCTGGTTTATACACCGAAGACCATAAGATTATTGTATTGTGGTGTCATATTGATACGGCTATTGAGCAAGGTTTTATTATAGGAGCAGTTATGACAGAAGATAGTAATGAGCTATCCAAAGCAATCAAAAAAGCATTTACAGATAACGATATGACCGAAGATGGTTGTAGTGATTATGAGGATATTGAGTTATTTGATACAAAGCAAGTAGTCGATGACATTATTGCCTACGTTCAATCTAACTATATTCTAAAATCAGAATCAGACAATTCCGTTGATGAAGCAGAAAAGTTTAATTACGATTTTGGATATAAATGTGGCGTAAATGAGATAACCATGAGTGGCGATTATATTCTAAAATCAGATGTAGAGTGGATAATAATCGGTGAAGATGAACCACAGACAGAAAATGGGTTATTACCTGATCGAGTTGATAGACGTAATCAACTCCGAGCAGAACAACGTAACCGTCTAAAAGAAAGTAGTAAATAATATGACCAAACCTAAGACTGTAGTAGATATACCAGAAATTAAGCGTAATCCAAAACACTACTATGCTATAAGTTGTGAGCATATATGTACTGTACTATTGGATGAATACATAATGAAGAAAGCAAATAAACTCCTCTTGAAATATAGAAATGAAATGAATGGGTTACTTTCTAATAATACAGAACATTTAATAGAGCAAAATTGGGCGTTAGCATATCCGAATAAAGAACAAACATCTTTTTATAGTTCTAATCCAATAAAAGAATATCAAGTCTATACACAGCCATTTACTACTAGAAAAGTTGATAATATCTTTGAAGGAATTGGCGAATATAAAATACACGATAGAGATGTTATAGATGTGGTTAAAAAGATTATGGAAAGTGAGCAATTATGACCTTAGTTAATACAGACGATAAGAAAGTAAGGGGTATAAAATGAGTAAAGAATATATTAAGTTCAAACTAACAGACGAGTTCATAACATTTTGGGGCGGTAAGTTATTCCGCATTGAGGCAACCGCATCATTTGGTGATGTAGAAAAAGGCGACAAGGGCGGTTATGTAGAAAAAGCAGAAAACCTATCTAATGAGGGCGATGCTTGGGTCTCTGGCAATGCTCAGGTCTATGGCAATGCTCGGGTCTCTGGCGATGCTCAGGTCTCTGGAGATGCTCAGGTCTCTGGAGATGCTCGGGTCTCTGGCAATGCTTGGGTCTATGGCAATGCTCAGGTCTATGGCAATGCTCGGGTCTCTGGCGATGCTCAGGTCTCTGGAGATGCTCAGGTCTCTGGAGATGCTCGGGTCTCTGGAGATGCTCAGGTCTCTGGAGATGCTCGGGTCTCTGGCAATGCTTGGGTCTATGGCAATGCTCAGGTCTATGGCAATGCTTGGGTCTATGGCGATGCTCGGGTCTCTGCAAAGAAAGCATTTAATAAAGGTTGGTTCATCGGCGGTGATGATACAGAAAAGATTACCAGAATTGAAGACCAAATGGGTAATGATTACTGGAAAACACAATATGTATTGGGTGACTACGAGATTAACGATATTGAACCAGCAGAAGAAAAAGCTACCCACCCTAAAGAAATTGTGATTGACGGTGCAACTTATATTCTGAAGGATAAATAAGTTATGACCTTAGTCAATACAGACGATAAGAAAGAAAGGAATATGAAGTAATGAGCAAATCAACAGTTATATATGAACGAGTATGGTATTTGCCGACATCACTTGTCGCAAAAGATGGAAGCGTTACGTTGATAGGGCATATATTCAAGATAAAAAGAACCGACACAGGCAACATCCTTTTAGATAACAAAACCAATGCGTGGGATTTTCCTAACGATGGTGAGATGGTAAGTTTCATCAGAAAGAATAAGGCGTGTGCGTTGCCCTACGAAGCTGAGGGAAACCCAAGGTTCATTCCCACCAGAATACGAAACATGGTTAAAAAGTTTAAGGTAGAGGATAAGTGAGGTAGTGATAATGAGTGATGACGATATTCTAAATAAAGGTGGGACACAAGACGATGTTGATGAATATGCACGACAAAATGGTGCAGAACTAACTAAAGAAGATTTTATCACCCCTGTTATGACAGACGATATAGATAAACGTTTAGATAAGATACTAAAAACATTTGCTATCACTATAAATGGCGACAGTAAGACAGGTTTCACATTAGACACATCAGACGCCAAGCAAGCTATTTTACTAGCTCATCAAAAAGAAGTAGAGCGGATAATCGGGGAAAATGTAGAATTATCTGGCAAAAACGATATAGCAATCAACTTGCAGATTACTATAGAAAACAGTTTACGAACCGAACAACTTCTACGAGCTAATATAAAAGAAGATCGATAGGCTTGCATATACTCAAGCATTAGCGTACAATCTTACTTAGTAATAAGTAGAAAGGATTACAAAAATGAGTAGCACAATACAGGTTTATACAAACGACGTAGTTATAGAGGAAGTAACAGGTCAACGCTTATTCGGAACAGTTGACGATGTACAAGTAACTATTAAAGACGTAGACGCTTCCGACATCGTACCTGAGTTTATAGTTAGTGAACTATTAGACGCAATCGACTTTGCCGACATCGAGAAGTATTACCTTGCTCGCAAAGGTGATAGTGATGACGAAGATTTCAGTGGGGCTGAGTAATGAGCCAGGCAACGGAACTACTAAAAGAGTTCAAAAGGCGTGGCCAGATATTCAACTACGAACTTGCAACCGATTATCATTTGCTACAGTACGTTGGTAGAATCTACGAATTACGCCACACATACGGTGAAACGATTGAGTGTCTACCAGACCCCGATGGCCGCAAAGGTGTGAACTTATACGTTTATCACCCTAAACAGCCTACACAGGCCACCCTAATAGCCGTAGAGCCACTAAAACAAGAAAGGCGATATGAATAATGCCCGACACAGCCGAAACAGAAACCATAAGAAAAAATATGAAACTAATTGACAACAGGATAAAAAGCCTTAGCGATGAACTTCTATGTTACAGCATAGACGCAATCAGCCTTGAACTAGACCGACGTTCCGACAAGCACATAAAATATCACGTAGAAAGATTACAGAGGATAAATCAATGCAGATACTAACAAAATTAAAAATAAGAGTGGCTATTAAGAAATACAACAAGCGTATAGCCCTGCAAATCTCTGACTATATGGGCTGGCCGGAAGAAGAAGTGATGAACGTGATCAATTTAATGGAAGATAATAAGAGGTAAGTATGAGCTACAAAGAAACAATGATTGCCAAGTACGGCAGTGAAGAATTATGGAAAGCCCACCTACGAGAAATCGCAGCTAAGGGCGGCGCTAAATCATCTGGATACAAGTTTGGGCATGGCAAAGTAGACCCTAGCGTTGCCGGTGCTGCTGGTGGTAAAGTCAGCCGTAGGGAATACCCAAGTATCGCTGGTTATAAAGGCGGCAGGGTTAAACGCCCAAAAGCTTAGTGATATAATTATAAACAGACACCAACACAACAAATACATTCAACTAAAGAGGAGTATTACATTAGTACACTTGAAAAGTTTAACCTGACATTTGAATATGATCTAAATCTAAGAGACGTAAAGAGTCGAATAAAGAAGCGCACAATCAAGTAACTTAACATCATAAATGGTATCAATAAGGGATAAGGTCAGAGGATGGCGACGACTAATAAGTTGCGGCATGACCCTTACTCCACATAGGGAATGTACTTATAACTCCAGCTGACCCCCTTACTAATACCATTTATGCTTGCATATTCCTAAGCATTAGCGTACAATGTGACTTAGATATGAAACGAATATAAAATAATAATCATATCGAAAGCGAGTTATAAAATGAAAAAAACCTATATCGTATTACTAACAGCTCTAGTTGTGATGTTATCTTACTTTGCTATAGCTAGTCACTATCAGTATTTAGAGACTCCAAAAGGTTGTCATCTGGTAAGTGGTTACGAAGTCCCCAAAGGGCAAACCCCGCCAGAAGTATGGTCTTGTTATTAGGGTATGAAACAAATCACTCACAAAATTATAACCATCACATTAGTAATTATCATTGCTATATTAGTTGGTTATATTTTAACTCCGACTAAAACGATAGCCCCAGCACAGCGTATAGACAGCATTAGTATAAATGCCGATGAACAAACCGTCTTAGAACTTGGAAACGATTACAGGGCTTCTAAACAGCTTACAAAGCTATCTATCAACAGTCAACTAATGAAATCAGCCCAAGCAAAAGCCGATGACCTATGTAAATCCGGCAACTGGTCGCACACAGACAGCCAAGGCCGAGAGTTCTATAGTTTTATACAGGCAACTGGTTATAAATATGAACACGCTGGCGAAAATCTAGCCAAAGGTTACGCTACCCAAGAACTAGCTTTTAAGGCTCTAATAAATAGCCCAACTCACCTGGAGAATATCGTCGGTGATTATAAAGAAATCGGTATCGGTATTAGCGATTGTAACGGCCAAAACTACTTAGTAGCGCATTACGGCATTCAAAAATAGTGATAACCTAATAGCAAATGACCAAGCAAAAAGACCTCAAAGACATATCTGAGATACTGTTCAACGCTAAATTAGAACGCCTAAACTTTATTCAGAAGTGGCTACTTAGACGACTTATCCACAACAAGTAGATATTACTATTGCATAATCGTTAGCATAAGCCTATTCTATGGGCAGAACAGGTACGAAAAAACAAATCACAACGATCATTTAACTTGATAATCAAATTAAAAATGGGGTGAGCCAATGTGCTAAACAAAAAAACAGAAGACTGTAGAAAAGAAAAAGCCGAAATTATTAAAGCCTACAATTTATTCAAGCCCCACGTACCCCCAGGCGCAACCTTAACAATCGAAGAAACCGACTCTAAACTATGCTCAAGATATTACATTAGAATGGAATACACCAGCAAGAAGTCCGGTCGTAAAATATCAATCCTTGCCAAAGGAGACCACCTACCACCAACAACTAACTCATTAAGATTCTACCTAGCCCAGATACAGCTAACACCAACCGAGGTAGCAAAAGAGTTCAGCAGTATTTATTATCGAGAGCGAGTGGCCAGACAAAACGCCTTTTTATTTAGCGGAGGAAAATCAAGAGGTAACAGCGTACAAGTCGCAAGCGCAGTTCAACAAATCGACAAGCTAGTATTTGAAGAATATAATTAAGGAGCATTATGAAACTTAAAGCGGATGAATCATTTGAGAGACCTACAACTGAACCAAGTTATTATACAATTGGAAAGTATTGGGATGATAACACCGCAACTACTATGTATGAGTTAAAGATACATTCCCAGATAGTAGGCAGTAGCTCATACCTTAAAGGTGGTATATTAACAAAACCAGTGAAAGTGTATAGTAGTGGCGAACCAAGATGGTTTACGACTATAAAGGCTCAGGGCGATAAAAAATGGGCTACGGCAATAGCTGAACACTACGGTCTAAAAATAGAATAATACTGTTTAAAATGATACCCTAAAGACAACATAACTAGGAGCTACGACATGAAAATTATGAAAGACAACAAAGAAATTAAAGACGCAAAGATTTACTATAATATGGGTGGCCAACCTGAGTTAGTCCAAATCGAAGGCGTAAACTACGACATCAAAGCTTTTGAACTTATCGAGACGAAAGACCAAGTCAAAACCAAAGACGTTAAAGAGACAAAGAAGAAATAAAAGATGGCTGGCGGTAGACCATTGAAGTTTGAATCAGTCAAAGAGTTACAACTCAAGATTGACGCTTACTTTGATGAGTGCGACCCACACCCAGAGTTAAAGGTTAGTTACGAATACAGCCAGATAACCGTCACAAAGAAACGCAAAGATGGAACTGAGTACGAATCATTAGAAGATGATAGGTCAGTTAAGCCCACATCGAAAGAAGAATGGGTAGTATCGTATCAGAAACATTACACTATTACTGGCCTAGCTAACTTCTTAAATACGAGCCGAGAGACACTTATAAACTATGAGAAACGTGACGAGTTTTTTGACACTATAAAAGCGGCCAAGGATAGAGTTGAAGAACAGTGGGAAAACTTGTTGATAGGATCTAATGCCACTGGCCCTATATTTAACCTCAAGAATAACTACGGTTGGCGAGATAAGACAGAGCAAGAGATAAGCAACCCTGATGGTTCACTCAACCCATACAATGCTTTGACGGCTGAAGAACTACGCAAATTAGCTGACAGATAACTCATGTATGATATATTCTTGATGACTTGGTGCGAGAATATACGGCTCAGTATAATCCAACATACAAATCTAACGTCAAGGCTGATATAAATGACTGAAATACCAGAATATGTACAACGTGAAGCTAAAAAAGAACTCGCTAGACGTTTCTTCTACGACTATTGCCAATATCGTTATCCAAAGCTATATAAAGACGAACGAACTTATCTAAAAGAAGTCTGTGATAAAATCCAAGCCTTTGTTGAACAGAACGACAAACGCTTCCTTGTCATCAATCTGCCACCACGCTTTCTAAAGTCGCTCACTGGCACTTGTCTGGTCGAGTGGCTATTTGGTTTAGACCCATTATTAAAAGTTATGACTGGCTCTTATAATGAGAAGCTATCATCAACCTTTGCTGGTAAAGTTCGAGACACGATTGATGAGCAACCCTCAAAAGGTGTTGAAGTTTATAATAACTTATTCGCTAAGACTAAAGTAAAGTACGGCCAAGCTAGTAAATCACTCTGGGCATTAGAGGGCAGTGGTCAAGACAACTATCTAGCCACCTCACCCACTGGAACGGCTACAGGTTTCGGTGCTAACTATATAATCCTAGATGATATTATTAAAAACGATACCGAGGCTTACAATCAATCAGTTCTAGACGGTCACTTCGATTGGCTGGCTAATACTATGTTGTCTCGTACTGAGGGCGATAACTGGAAAGTGATTGCGATCATGACACGCTGGGCTAAAGATGACCTTGCTGGTCGTATTATTCAACACTATGGCGATTTAGTCGAAGTCATTACTTTTAAGGCTGTCCAAGATGACGGCTCAATGCTTTGTGACGGTATACTGACCAGAAAAGACTACGACATTAAGACTAAAGAGATGAACCCCGATATTGTCGAGGCTAACTACAATCAAAAGCCGATAGATGTTAAAGGCCGTCTATATCATACCTTTAAGACCTACAGCGAAGCCCCTGCTGGCCAAGTAGTTAAGAAGAATTACACCGATACTGCCGATAAAGGTACTGACTTCTTATGTAGCGTGAACTGGGAAGAACACGATGGTAATGTTTACCTAACTGATATTTATCATAGCGACAAGGCGATGGAAGATACTGAACCGGAAACTGCCCGAATGATTTATAAAGGTGGTATCAACGAGGCTACTATCGAAAGCAATAACGGTGGTCGTGGCTTTGGTAGAAATGTTAAACGTATTATCAGTGATACCTACGACAGTAATAAGACCGTCTTTATCGAGAAAAACCAAACATCTAATAAAGAAGCACGTATCTTGTCATCGAGTGCATGGGTTCAAGAACACGTCTTTATGCCCGATGATTGGGAGACCAAATACCCAGAGTTCTATGCACAGGTAATGGCTTATCAACGTAAAGGAAAGAACGCTCACGATGACGCTTGTGATGTATTGGCTGGTATTTACGAGTTAGTTACTAGTGGCAATGTTACAGAGTTTAGCTTTGAATAAATTGACAACCTTTTGTGATACCCTAAAGACATATGAAAAATAAGAGTCTGATAAATAGATTTATAGCCCAAGTTGGCCGCACAATCAACAAATACGAAGCCAATGGCAACAATCTTGGTCATAGTTTAAGTGCAACCGCTGTCAGTGGTCTTTTAGGCACTGGTGGAGCGCATATCAACGTCTTAGAAGAGTATCAAGGCTTTGCTTGGAAAGCTATCAACATACGAGCCGAGGTGCTGTCATCACAGGACTTATTCATTGAACGATTAGTTAATAAGAAATGGCAAAAAGATGAGATGCACGAGTTTAACGCTGTACTTGAGGGTGCAGTTGGACAACCTGACTTGTCAGATTTAATGTATGCTTATGAAGTTAATCAATGTCTATATGGTGAGTCATTCTGGTACTTTTCTAAAGGTGATAAATCTAGTAAGCCAATGGGTATCTATACACTAGACCCATCTTGCGTAACAGTTATGATTGATAGTAACAAACGAGTGGCTGGTTACGTCTATCAAAAAGACGGTGATCGTATAGCCCTAGATATTGACGAAGTATTACATGACTTTATTTATGACCCTCGACATCCGTATCGTGGTACTGGCCCAATGCAGTCAGCTGGGTGGTTCGTCCGTTCAGCTCGCTATGTGAATACTTACGTTAATAACTTCCTAGAGAATAACGCTATTCCTGCCGGTGTAGTTGTGGCTAAAGGTACAGTCAATGATGATGACTGGAAACTATTTAAGACACAATGGACTTCACAGCATGGTGGGATTGATAATGCTGGTAAAACTGGATTCGTTCGTGGCTCAGACCTCGACTTTGTAAAGACTGGACTATCACTTGGCGAAGTTGACTTTGAGAAGATGAAAAACACCTCACGTGATGATGTAATGGTAATGTTTGGTGTAAGCAAGCCAATGATGGCAATCTTTACTGATATTAACCGAGCCTCGGCTGTTACAGCAAGGCAGTTGTTTACTATTACTTTGACTCAACCTGCTCTTATGAAACTAAGCCGTAAACTATCTAAGCGTGTTGCCCGTTGGTATGGTCTTAGCTTCCGTATCGGTTCCAGCAATCCAGTGCCAGAAGATGAAGATGCAAAACTAGCTACTTATGATAAAGGTATTGGCCGTTGGTTCACAGTCAACGAAGCACGTGCAGCTTATGGAATGGGAGCAATCGCTAATGGTGATGTAATTGACAGCGCATTAAAGACAGTTGCTCCTGTTAAATCTATCGGCAAAGTTACAATCCGAACCAAAAGCAACAAGCATGAACTCAACTATGAAATGAAAGAATCATTCAGAAGCAAGACCGAGGACATTCAAACCAAACACGAGCAAGCCTTTATCCAGAAGTCCAATCAAGTCTTAAAAGACCAAAAGGCTATGGTATTAGCCCAATTAGAACCCAGAAAGCTATTAGATGCCCATTTTGACGCTGCTGTAGAGGCTAAGAACCTTTCAGATGAAGTCTTACCTATCTTAATCGAATTAGCGGCCGTACAAGGGCAGTTAGCGGCTGAACTCGTGGGAAGTGCTGAATCAAGCTTTGTAATGACTGATGTGATGAAAAAATACGTGGCTGACTCCATCGCTAAAGCTTCATTAGCTTTTACAGAAGAAACTCAAGCCAAGATTGCTCAAGCGATTACCGAGGGCTTAACCGAGGGCGAGTCTGTCGCTAAAATAGGCAAACGAATCAACAGCATTTATGATGACGTACTTAACACTAAGACCCCAGGCTATCGTATTGAACGCTTAGCTCGAACTGAAGTTATTAAAACCAGTAATGAAATCACCGAAGCAAGCTATAAACAGTCCGGTGTGGTTAGTAAGAAGGAACTTTTTAACAATCCTGGCGCATGTGAGTTTTGTGTAGCGTTAAGTGGTTCAATCGCACAACTTGGTGGAACGTTTGTATCAAAGGGTAGTACTATAACAGGGTCTAACGGTGGTACACGAGTAAATGATTACGAAGATATACAACACCCTCCGATACATTGTAATTGCAAATGTGCGCTCCTTCCGATTATAGATGGGGCTGACTAATGCCTAATTGCCAAACTTCTAAGTCTACATGTAAACACTGTGGAGTAGAGTTTATGTATTCTAAGTGGGATAGTGGCGGTTTGTTTTGTACCCATAAACACTTCATAGAGTATCGAGCTATCCCAGAGCATAGCGCACGTTGGTTCACTTGCATAGAGTGTGGTGTATCTAAGAAAGGCACTAGAAAAGACCAAAAATATTGTGGCTCTAAATGCCAAATGAATTACGAATACAAGACCGGTACTCGTGTCGGGAGTGATATAACTAAGAACGCTCACCAAAGAATCAGTGAAGTTGGGTTTCCAGATAAAATAGGTAAGAAGATACCCCAGCTACATAACTTGGAAGTCTATAAGAAAGTGTCTATAGCCAAGACTGGCGTGCCAGTGCTTAAACTACGCAAGCTAATAACTAAAGATAAATCATATTGGAAATCAGCCGACTATCAGGCTTGGCGTAAACTGGTTATGCGACGAGACAATTTCACATGTACTAAATGTGGCGATAATACCGGTGGTAATTTAGAGGTTCACCACGTATTACCAGTATCTCTATTTCGAGAAAAGATGCTAGACCCTATTAACGGTATTACTATGTGTAAAGACTGTCATAAGCAGACAAGCACATGGGGTGCTAAAGCTAAACTACTAACAAGATTGGACTTTGGTTACTAATATGCCTGACGAGGATATACAATTCCTATCACTAGAACAACTACACGATGACCTAGTGCAGTTGAAATCTAGCTTTGACTCCAAATTAGAAACTCTTGGGGCTGATATTGCCTATAACTTACCTGAACAGAAAGAAATCGGGCAGTTAGATGTTGTAGTTAAAAACCCCACACTGTTTGACGGCAAGGTTGAAGTCCAAAACGAACTAACAGCTAAGATTACTAACCTCGACCAAGTAATTATCAAGCTAAATGAAGTAATCCAATCTAACAAAGACAATAAGACCGATGAAGTAAGCGTTAAGAACCAAATAAACCTCGATGAAGTATCAGGCTTACTCAAGAAGTTACTATTAAAAGACACTGCGATCAACGTCAAAGCCCCAATAGTCAAAGTAAACAACCCAGACAAGATAAACATCGCTAACTTCCCAACTAACCCTAAAGATGCTATAGCTGTTAGATTAAGTGATGGCGATAAGTTCATAAACGAACTAACCAAGATTGTATCAAGTGGTGGTGTTAATATCTCAACCTTATCTAAAGAGGATACCGTTAAAAAACTACTCGGCTTCGGAGTTGGGGAGTATGATACCGTAGACCTCGGCTTTACCGATGCAACCAAATTAACCTTATCAACAATTATCTATAAAAAGAGTGGTGCAACCCTGGCGACAATCACCGTAACTTCGCCAGATGGAACAACTACTCGGTTTGCGAAGTCTTAATGGCTAATCAGATTGACCTATACCGACTACCGCAACCAGTGGTAACCCTCACGCCTACTACTGGGGGGACTTTGTCTATTGGAGTGCCTGTCTATTACAAGGTAGTCCCTTGGGGTGGTAATGGTAATCCATCGGCTGCCTCTGTTTATGAGCACTTCAATGGCCCTGCCTCACTAGAAGTGTCATTTACTCCAGACGCTACAAACAGGTCTTGCTCACTAGCAATAACTAATCCTGACGGTATGGCTTCGGGTTGGCATATTTTCAGAAGCACCGTCTCTGGCTCATATTTACCAGCTACTCATTTAGCCTTTGCCTTAAAAGCAACGCCCACATACATTGATACAGGAATTGCCACTATTGCTCTTGTATCTTCTTATTGTGATGAAATAACAGTCGATATGCCACTAATAAATGTTCGTGGTCACTATAAGGACTTCGTATCTGTGGCTGGAACTCATACGCTTAGTGGTAACACCCTAACCTTTGCTTCTGGCACATTCATAGTCAATGAGTTCAAAGACCGAGTAATTTACTTCTTTACTGACAGGGTTCGATTTGTTGAGTCAGACGGAATATCACAACTCCGCTATGCTAAAGTCAGAACTAACACTGCTTCATCTATAACCTTTGAAACCCCTATTATTGTAGCCCCTCTCGCTGGAGATGTCTTTTATGTAAGTTGGTTAATTGATGATGTCTATGACGCTTCTGTCGCTGGGGCTTGGGGTAATATAGCTTCTCCAAGTTACTTCTCACAAGGCGGAAAAGCAGTTATTATCAAAAACAGTTACAAGAGTTATCAAATAAATGCGACGCTTTATATCAACTGGAGAGACGCAGCAGCTGACCACGCTATGTTTGGCTGGTCCAGGGAAACTGTAGAGTTTGGTCAGGCTTGTCGCTTCTTTTCTCTTTATAATGCCGTAGTTTATTGTGGTAATTGTAACAGTGACATCGGCTCGGGTTTCGGAGTGACCATTATCCATAATATGAGTAACTTCATAGCAGCAGTAGATACCCTACAATCTGGTCATCTAATCAGTGGAGAGCACGACATTACTGGCATGAGACTTACTTGTAGGTCTAACTATCCTACTTCGTTCGGTAACGATGCTATTCAACCTACCTGGGGTGGTATCAATCCTCCAGTTTATGGGAAAAATAGAGTATCTGGCTGTGCTTTTGAGGGGTTAAGGGCTTCTACCCCTGCGATGTCTGTAATCTTCAAAAACAACAGCTTCAACGAGTGCGGACAGGCAATAGAGGCAACTAACAATGAAGCTGATGGGCTGACCATTTTGGATTCAAGGTCTGACGCTATAAGGTGTTCTTCAGTAGTAGAGAGCCGTTTTTATAACCTACACGCTGCTGGACCTACTAACTTACTGGATATGTATGCCTCAGATACAGACGCTACCCATCTAATCAATCCCTCTATTGAAACAGTTAATAAGATATTGGGTAGTGGAGTTGCCGACTCGATTCACTGGGAGGTTTCTCCCTCTGGTGGCGCTGTCTGGCTACAATACCAAATGGGGGCATTGATTAAAAACGCTGTTACAGGACTACCAGAAGCAGATGTTATTATGGAGGTCTTCGATAAGACTACAGGGCTTCCAATCTATGCTGAAATCACAGACCGCAAAAAGACTGGTAAACTTCACTACGCTAAAGGCGTTTACTCTGTATCTAATAGTGTTAGAAACTTGCGTGGTGCTTGGTATCCTAAGGTAAAGACCACAGAGATACTTCCTGCTGTATATATTTATGGTAGGTATTATGGATATTCAAATGCAGCTATGACACTAACTATCGGTAACAAAGACCCTGCTGTCGCTGGTAAATATGGTGACTGGAACTCTGGTATTCAAGTCCTACCAGCCAAGAACTTCACAGGATGGAACGCTATCGCAAACGAGATTGTCTATACGTTCGACCCTACTAAGACCTATCTAGCCCATCAATATGGTGACTTCAAATATGTAGGCTATATCACACAAGTAATACCAACAGCCCCAGTAACCTATGATGGACTCGGCTTTAAGACAATTACAGCCGAAGAAGGACTCATTACGCTACCAACTGGCTATGCTGGTCAAAGTTTTATGCCTTATATGAAAGTAGACGCTCGAAGATTCTACTCAGACGCACTTGGGGTTATCCCACTACTGGACTTTAATGCGATGAAGATTATGAAAGGCACTCATACCTATAATGATAATGTCCGAACCTATCTCAATAACTGGGAAATTAGATTTTCAAAGGTAGGTTTTAAGACAGTAAAAATCCCGTATAACGCTTTAAACAATGAAGCTAACTCTCGCAAGGGAGTCGTGCTACCAATCTTAATAGAACCAGGCACAGGCTTCGCACCAGTAATTACTTGTGACTTCGCCCCTGCAATCAATATTGGCGGTGCTAACTATATGAAGCTATGAACAGATTTAATAAGCCAGAGGGTGCGGTCGAGATACGTTGCTCGACCCCGATTGATGCTATACGGACTTGTAATAAGTTTCTAGGCTACACTCATCTATGTTTTGATTATAAATACTGTAAGAGTTGTGGCAAGATGAACTACTACGAGGTCGTCACGGCTAAAGGCTTAGAGATTATTAAGCACTTGTAATTTGCTGTTTTGTGATACCCTAACTTTAGAAACGACCAAGATGTCTACCGATTACAGCCCATTAGGGTTAAATTGTAGATATTATCTTAAACGAGGAAATTATGAAACTTAAAGCCAACACATTAACGCAAGTATTCAGCACACTTACAATCAACAAAGCCGCTAAATTACCTGAGGGTCAATTTGAGGCTGTCCTATCAACCGAGGATTTAGATCGTCATGGTGAGATAGTTTCAGTTAAAGGTCTTATCATCCCTAAAGGACAAGTCATCAAGATGTATTACAACCATCAGACTTATGGCGAGTCAATGCCTATTGGTAAATGGCTAAAGGTTTATAAGCAAGCTGGTAAGTTAATGGGGCTTGGTGAAATAGATATGGAAGATGAGTTTGCTGTCAAGGTCTATAAAAAGATTAAAGGCGGTTACATCGACTCTATCTCAATCGGTTTTTACCCTCAAGAATATGACGGTGAAGCATCTGTTTGGACTAAATCAACACTTGTTGAAGCCTCTGTTGTGGCTGAACCGGCTAACGTGAACGCTAAGATTACATCTAAGGCGCTAGGCTATACCGAAGAAGAGTTCGAGACCTCACTAAAGGTTAAATTAAAAGCCGTTGAAGAAGTAAAAGAACCTATCGTTCCACCTGTTGAAGTTGAGCCTACTATTGTAGAAGTACCCGAAGTCGTAGAGCCTACACCCGAAGAAGTCATCACTGCCGAGATTGAAAAGATGACAAATAAAGACGAGCTACAAGCCGTCTATGAAGTTTTGAAAGCACAGACAGTGGCCGTTGGCATAACCTTGAATGAGTTAGCCCAGAATCCCACAGAAAGTACTCAGAGCCGTATCAAACTACACATCCGGTCGGTCAAGGGAAGTGCAGATACGCTGTCACATATATTAAAAGTTAAACTTAAGGAGTCTAACTAAATGGACGAAAAAGAAATCATAATCGACGAAGCTGTCACAAAAGCTATTGCCGAACAAGTAACAAAGGCTATCCAGCCACAAATCGACGCTCTTAAGGTCGAAAAAGAATTAAAAGAAAAAGAAGTTGTTAAAATTGCTGGTGAAGCTGAAGTTGTTGAAGGCGAAATTGTTGACCCACTAGACACGATGACAAAAGAAGCATTTGCTGTCGCTCAAGTTACAGCTGCCCTAACAGGCAACACTGCTGAACTTAGCAAATTAAATGCACACGCTATGAAAAGTCTTAAAGCTGCCGGTCTTGTCGAAAAGGCTACTTACTTAAATGCTGGTACAACTGCTGACGGTGGAACATTCGTTCCTAACGCTGCTTTGCTTGCCGACATTTTCACAGTATTGCCTAGCTTCTCACCACTATCAAGCATGCTACGTGAAATTACGTTGCTTGAAGGTGATAGCCTAGATATTTCAACTCTTACTGCTGATGTCATCATGACTGAAGTCGGTGTTGAAGGTGGAACTAAAACCGTTACTAAACCAACTACTGGTGAAGTTAATCTTGCTGTTCGTGAGTTCGCAGGTATTGCACTTCTTACAAAGAAACTACTACGTCAGGCTTCTGTAGACATCTACGCCATCCTACGTGATAGCTTTGCTCGTGCAATTGCTAAGAACCGTGAAAAGTTGATTTTAACTGACGCTTCAAGTGGTATTACACTTAAAGCTGGTATAGTTACTAAGACTGCTGCTGCAACAATGACAACTGTCGCTAAATTGACTGTTAAAGATGTTAAGGCTATGCCTTACTTAGTACCTTCTGCTTCTGCTGCTGGTGGAAACTACGTGTTCTCACGTGCTCTACTTGGTGAGCTTGATGCTAAAGAAGATACGACAGGTCAACCAGTTGTAACTATCAACGCTGGAAACAGTGCTGGTGCTTTGAGTGGTACATTCAACGGCTACCCATTTGTAGTTGCTGAAACACTTGGAACAGTTGACGCTATTAGTACAGTTCACGCTGTATTCGGTAACTTCAAACAGTTCGGTGTTGTCTTGAAGCAAGGTGCTATCGAATCACAAGTCTTTGACAGTGGTACTGTTACTGACGGTGGTGCTGTTATACACAATTTAATTCAGGAAAATAAATTAGCTCTTAGGGTCGCCAACTACGAAAATGTTGGATTTCCTCTACCGGGCGCCTTTGTTATCTTGAAAACAGCTGCTGCCTAGTACTAACCATACTAATAAGAGAGAGCCTCGAAAGGGGTTCTTTTTTATGCTATAATAGAGACACAGGTTAGAGACTGTACAATCAATTGATTATTGAAACAGCCCCGTAGCTCTAACTGCTGGGCTGTTTTAGTTAGAGGCAATATGAAACAATGCAGCATAGACGGTTGTATGACAACTCAAAAGTATCTTAGGTTAGGTCTCTGCCGTAGACATTATTTAGATGATAGGCTTACTGCCCATAGTATTAGCTACTCATATAATTATGGCCCGCTCTACCAAACATGGACTGATATGAGGTCAAGATGCCATGATATTAATAATAAAGCCTATCACAATTACGGTGGTCGAGGCATAAAGGTTTGTAAACGCTGGGATAGCTTTGGCAACTTTCTAGCCGATATGGGGGATAAACCTACCACTGGGCACAGTATCGATCGTGTTAATAACAATAAAGGCTATAGTCCATCAAATTGCCGTTGGGCTACAAGGACAGAGCAGAATAGGAATAGAAGAGCCCCTAAGGATAATACATCTGGTGTAATGGGCGTTTCATTCGACAAGCGTAGTGGTAAATGGGTAGCTTATATTAGGGCAGGTGGTGTTTTGCACGGTCTAGGATACTATAATACAATTCCATTGGCCGCAACTGCTCGCAAAGAGGGTGAACTCAGATACTGGTAAGTTGATAAAATGGTTCATATAACATACCCTTATAACTATATGACATACATTACTCAACCCAACCTTGAAGCAAAGCTCGGTAGAACATTAACGGCCAACGAATCAAGCTATTTTACTAGCGTATTAGCCCCATCAATTGACGCTTATATTGATAAACAAACCGGCACAACCTTTGGCGGTTCAACTCCATCAACCATCTACGTTGATGGTAATGATGAAGAACTTGTCGTAATCCCAACAATGCACACTATTACTGAGGTCAAACAAGACGAAGTTATTATGGCCGTCAATACTTATTCGCTATATCCTAGAGGTGCTGTTGATAGCCTAGCTATTAGAAACACTGCCGACTGGAATAAAGGCGATGAGAATATATCAGTTACAGGCGTACTAGGTTACACAGTAATCCCTGCCGACATCAAACTTGCGGCCTTAGAACTTGCTACTAATTCGATGACCGAAATAGTCAACGGTTATAAGAGTGAATCTGTCGGTGATTGGTCTGTTAGTTATGACAATTCAATTAAAGGTATAACCCCACAATCTCTCGGCATACTTGAGGGATACGCACGACTTAGCAGGAGAATGTAATGAACTACCCACATAGCGCCTCAATCGAACGAAGTGCTTTAGTCGGTACTAAGTACGTCTTTTCAGTTGTCGGTTCGAGTGTTTGTTTTATACAGCCTATAAATGCCGAGGAAGTCCAACTGTTTGGGATTGCCTTTTCTAAAGGGTTCAAATGCTATATGCCAATGACTGCTGATATAACGGCTGGCGATCGTGTCATCTTCAATGCTGAAACTTATGGGGTTAAAGGTGTTAGCACGTATAACTTTGGTAAATTACAACATAAAAAGATTGCTCTAGAAAAGTTATGAACATATCTTTCACATCTAATGCTGACCAACTAAGAGCTGCTTTTAACAAAGCCCCTGCTCTAGTTACTCGTCATTTACAGAACTGGATTGAGACCTCATCGGCTCTAGTCGAGCGACAAGCTAAACAAGAAGTACCGGTCTTAGTCGGTCGCCTACAAAATAGTATCTTTCAAACGATTAGACCACTTTATGCTGCCGTTCAGCCTAACGCTGTTTATATGGGGTGGGTACATGACGGTGCTAAGTCACCATTTGCCCCACTTAAACTTCGAGGCAGTTCATACGGTGGCAATCCATTTATGACCAGAACCTACGTCAGTCTTAAACCACAGATTGAACGTAACGCTGAAAAAGCTGTAGATAAAATATTGAGGAGTATCTAAATGTCCATAACAAAAATCAAAGACAACGTACAAGCCTTACTAACGGCAACAGACTATTTTGTAACCGTTCTACCAGCAGCCCCATCACAACAGGCCGACTTTGCTGGTTATCCATCGGCTTGTCATTACTACATTGATACAGCCAGTGATTATGCGACAGTTAGCCAGAATCGACGAGTGATTGAGTATATTGTTGAGATGTATCTAGTCACGCCTACAACAGTTACCCTATCTGACCAGTTCGCTCAAGCCTATAAGCTACTTGATGACGTTATTGATATGTTCGACCATACTATAGACCTGTCAGAGGGTTTAGGCACTACACTGGGGCTTACACGAGCTTGTGAAGTAATGCGACCTGCGCCAGGAACGATGACAAGAGTAACTATTAACGACGGCCCGGGCTTAATGCTTGAAATAAGATTATTCTGTGAGATAGATAAGTCGTTCAGATAAATCTGTGATACCCTAAACTCATATGAAAGCGATTAACCCAACAGTTAAAGAAGTCAAAGAATTACAAACCTATACATTCCCTGAACTTGGCGTTGCTATCAAGGCTGAGAGTATGGAAGACGCAATAATTAAAGTTAAAAAGGAGATAAAGTAATGGCCGAACTTGGGAGACAAATTAAATATGGAATCGGTATTGAAACCGTTGCCGGTACTGCTGTACCAGCTACTAAGTGGATTAACCAGTTAAGTTTTGAGCTTAATCCTATATCAACTTACGCAACTAACAACGCTGCATGGGGTAACATCGTAAAAACTAACGGTGCTGATGTTCTTAGAACTCATACCGAGGGTAAATTAGAAGCTAAATTAACTGATATAACATCTGGGTACTTCTTACTAGGTGCTTTCGGTAGCGTCTCAAGTGCCTCAAATGCTGATGCTTCTGGCTTAGTCTTTGACCACACCTTTTCTATTAACGAAAACATCAACGGTAAAAGTTTTACATTAGTCCGTAAAGACGGTATTGCAACTGAAGCCTTTGCGCTTGCTCGTATGGGTAAATGGGAATTGAGCATGAAGCTTGATGACTATATTACTTATTCGGCTGACATCATTGCTAAAAAAGGTGCATCAACGACTGCTACTGTTGCTTACGTTGAAGAGGCTGAGTTCGTACCAAAGCACATAACCGTTAAAACGGCTGCTGACCTTGCTGGTCTTACTGGTGCAACTGCTCAGACGACTGTTGAATCATTCACACTAACTGTTGACCCTAGCATTGAAATTGATTGGGAATCTGGAAGTGCTGACCCTGCTGGCATTACTAGCCGGGGCTACGAAGCTTCATTTGAAATGACTTGCCGATACAACGATACAATATTCCAAGACGCTTACAAGAACGGCACAGCCCTTGCTCTACAAATCACAGCCTTAAACTCTGATGTTACTATCGGAACTACTGCAAAGCCTAAACTTGTTATCACATCACCTAAGATGAATATCACAGACTGGACACGTAAAGAGGACTTAGACAGCCCACTTACACAGACAATGACTGGTACAATCCACTACAGCCCAGCCGATGCTAAAGCCATCACAGCTGTACTCACCAACAAAAAAGCCACTTATATAGCTTAATAAATTAAAAGGAGTTCCCATGCAGGACACAATAGAAATTAAACTACCAGTAAGCGGTAAGACCGTTGTAATCCGAAACTACACCACTCGTAACGATGATGAAAAGTCCGAGGATATACTTTACCTTGGTGTTAATGCTGACCAAAAATCAGGCGTTGCAGGTAGTGAGCAATCAGTTAAGTTCCCACTAGCTAATGTTATGGCAAGTACCGAGGTTTATGTTAAACGACTTACTATCTCAATAGATGGCGAGACTAATAATATCGCTACACAACTAGGCGAGTTACGATCAGCCGACTATGCCGCTATCCAAAAAGCCGTTGAGGAAGTAGTCGAAACAAACAGCCCAAAAGCGAGTACGGTCAAGAAAGCCTAGCTAAACGCTACAATCGAGAGATTGACGACTATTCCAAAACCTTACGCTTCCCTAAATCTAACCAACAAATAAGCTCACGAATGGATGTAGTGCGTATTTGCGATGCCTTTGGGTGGACTTACCAACAGTATATTGAGCAACCTAGCTGGTTCATCACTTTGTTAATCGGTAAACGCTCGATTGATAGCCAGAAGAAATAACTAATTTCGTGATACCCTAAACTTATAAAACTATGAATGATAAAACCCTACAGATTGTAATCAAGGCACAAGACCAAGCCAGTAAAGTTATGTCGCAAGTAGGCGACAGAATAGAAGCCGTCGGAAGTAAAATGCGAGACATCGGCAAAAGTATGACCGCAATGGTAACTTTACCGATAGTCGCAGGCTTCGGTTTAGCTATAAAAGCCGCCTCTGAC
>Ga0123336_10000615_pt1 | contig 34995 bp, 32 predicted proteins | sample SSSSmetaG_FD_96466 | JGI IMG/M metagenome (GOLD analysis project Ga0123336, IMG submission 96466) | Glacier valley bacterial and archeal communities from Borup Fiord, Nunavut, Canada, to study Microbial Dark Matter (Phase II) - ​SSSS metaG | ecosystem: Environmental > Aquatic > Freshwater > Ice...
GAATATGCAGAATATGCTAATCTCAAACAACAAATAGAGAAGGCTCTAAACTCACTCAACGACCGTGAAAGACGTGTGCTAATCTTACGTTTTGGTCTTGAAGATGGAGTCGCTCGTACACTCGAGGAAGTAGGTCAAGAATTTAATGTCACTCGTGAACGTATCCGACAGATCGAGGCGAAGGCTCTGAAGAAATTGAGGGACAAAGGGTCGGAGAAGGCGCTTTTGGATTATTTAAAGTAAAATATGTCTAAAAAAAAAGAAGTTCCTAATAATAAAAGAATACCTATCAGTAGCTTAATAGGTAATTTATCCCGAATTGTTAGCGAACGCTTGAAACCGAAACTATATGAAATAGCATATGATGAAAATGGATATGTTAGGTGGTCATCTTTTGAAACAAATTTAATTCTAATAAAAGAAAACGTCCGTACCAAAGATTTGCAACAATACACTAGTCTAAATTTTGAGAAAAAACTTTCTAATTTAAAAATAAATTTTCAAATAACTGATCCAAAATCATTTACAGATCTCAGAAGGGTTGGTCAAATATTTAATCAAGAGTTAAACGATCCAGATTCATTACTCCTATTATTAGCATATAAAGATTTTAAGGATACAGACAACAAGGATGAGGAGCAAATGAGTAATGTTGCAGATATAAGTGCGGGATTGCTAGATTATCTTCTAAATATCAATTCATCAAAATACATAGGACGAAATGCAGAGGAGGATGTTCCTCTTATAACAATCTCTGCCTGCATTCGTGCATATAGAAATAGATTACTGCAAGAATATCTAAGAAAAACAAAGATTCCCAATCCTATATATGCTCAATTGTTAGATTGTATTTCTAATATGTCGAAAGCATTTCCTGATTTTCAGAAATAACTACTCATTGCCCTTTGCATTTTATTCTCATAAAATACTGTAACTATTCAAACCGATATGCAAGAACCACATGAATTAGGTGAATCGAATCCAGAATCAAATGATGTGTATGCTAAATACATATATAAAGGTTCTGACGGCTGGTATGACATTTCTCCACAGTTTCTAAAAGATCATCTAAAAAATACTTAAAATACTATAGGTCAAGATCCTAAAAAAACTCGGTCAGTACCTCATTCTATGGATGAACTTTATAATCATTATTTATATGGTCACTGGGCAATAGATGGGTATTCAGTTCTAAATGGTCTAATGCTTCCAGATTTTGCCGTTTCAAAATATGCACTTCAAAAAGGTGCTCGACCTGAAAAGCGAGTCCAATCAATTACAAATTTTTTAACAAAAAATCCTGTTGAAGAGGCGAAACAACTTTTGAAAAATCCTATAAAATTATTACGGCCTAAACCATTATCCGATTTCGAACTAACTAATCTAGACATTGCAACATACACAGGCTATGAAACATTGTTCATATATATACAAGATCAAGTAAGGGTAAGAAATCTGAAATATTTCATTAATCTTTCTAATGAAAAAGGAAATGACGAAGCTGTCAGGGCATATACAAAAAGATGTACTAAAATGTTTAATTTAGGAATGCATTTATTTCCAGACATAACAGAAAAAGAAACAAACAAAATCTTTTCAGAAATAAATAAAATTATTATTAAAAACAATGTGTCAATTTTTCTTCCCAAGAATGAAAGAGAATTGTTAAATGAATATTATGGCAAGATAAAAAAATTAGTTACCAAAATGGGGGAGAAAAGTAATTTCCGAAAAACCAGACGATAAAAATCCTTAATTTTGCTTACTTCTATATTTTCTGTTAAATTATTCATGAATTAGACTGCCTGTTTAAACATGAAAATTAAAAAAATCTCTGCGCGACAGATTATTGACTCGAGAGGAATGCCCACAATCGAGGTCACAGCCTTTGGCCCTCATACGTCGGCAAAATTTTCTGTACCATCGGGTGCATCGACAGGATCATTTGAAGCTCATGAACTCCGAGATAATAATGAGAAAGATTATTTTGGCAAAGGAGTAAAAAAAGCCGTTGGTCATGTGAATAATGAAATCAATAAAGCTCTCAGCGGCAAAAGTGCTCTTTATCAAAAAGATATTGATGAATTACTTATCGATCTAGACAACACAGATAACAAGACTCACCTTGGTGCAAATGCAATGCTCGGGACATCTATTGCCATCGCAAAACTAGTTGCTGCTGAAGAAGATTTAGAAATTTATAAATATGTGCGAGCACTCTTTGATCCATACGCTGGATTTACGCTGGGCAGTGTATATAAAACTCCAATTCCTCTAATGAATATGATTAACGGAGGTGCTCACGCAGACAATGATATTTCTGTGCAAGAATTCATGGTCATACCGTCAAAAAGTCGCAACATGCATGTGCGTATAAAAATCGGAATGGAGATAAATCATGCGTTAAAAGAAATCCTACAATCCGATAATGATAATGTATCTTTAGGTGATGAAGGTGGATATGCCGCATTAGATAGCCGTGATGGCAAAGGCAAAATTTTGACAGATACAGAATCACTTTTGACACTTTTAACCAAAGCTACGAAAAAGGCTGGATACATTCCTGGTGATGATGTTTTTTTTGGGATGGATGTCGCTGTGACTCGATATTTTCACGATAACAATCCGGGAAAATACAAGATTCCGAATTTTACTGACGCCGGAGAATACGAAGGAAATTTTGAATATTTGCTCAAAGTTTACGAACACATGTGTGACAAATTCCCATTACTGCTAATCGAGGACGGTGCCGCAGAAAACGATTGGCCGTCATGGGTAAAGATGAAAAAATCTTTGGGAAAAAGTATTTATGTCGTTGGAGATGATGTGACTGTTACCAATCCACGCCGTTTGCAAAAAGCAGTTTTGCTTGATTGTATTAACGCAATTATTATTAAACCTAATCAAATCGGTACTCTGAGTGAAGTTTTTCAAACATGCGCTAGAGCTCATGAAAATAAAATTGACTTAATCGTATCTCATCGATCCGGAGAAACTACCGATGATTTCATCGCTGATCTCGCAGTAGGCGTCAATGCAAAATTTTATAAAGGCGGAAATATCATGCGCGGCGAAAGAGTCGTCAAATATAATAGATTGATGGAGATTGAGGACATGATTTAAAAATAGATTGATTGATTAAATGTAGCCCACTTATTTAATCTAAATCAATGTTATGTTGTATTTCTTTTTCATAATATCTTTAATTATTTCAAGATTTTGTAATGCCTCTTTTAGATTATTGACTTCTTCAAATGTCATATCATGCAACTCTGTGTTAGCAATTATTTTTTTTGATGAATCATATTCTTTTTGTAATTGAAGGATTTCTTGAATCTCAGATCGACTGAATGTTCGATCAATCACTTGAGGTTTTTCTTTTGGTGCAATACCCAGTATAAGTTTTGGAACATTAATATTATGAAGAGCCATCATTATTAATTCCAACTTATTAATCTCCTTTGATAGTAAATTTTGAAATTTTTTTTCTTCTAAAGGTAGTTTATCAATATTTGTTTTGAGTTTAGCTTCCAGATTTGCATATTCCACACCTATTTCATAAGGCGTTTTATCTTTATATTCCTCTATCATAAAAGTTTAATTCCACTTCTTAATAAATGGTGGTGGTGCACAATCTTCGATTCGCTTTAAAAGCTCTGCCGTAGCAATAACATCACCAACGCAGTACTCAGCAATTTCCAGACCTTTACCCATATCATAATATTTTGGCACTTCATGACCATTTATCTCACCTTCTTTGGGACTTTTCACACCAAATACTCGACAATAAAAATCCAAATTAAAACTTTTTTCTAATTCGCCAAAAAAGTTCAAAACTTTTGCTAAATCAATGTGAGGTTTTTTTTCAAAACGAGGTGGCATCAGATCTCGCGTACATTTGATTCCTAAAATAGTAGACCTCATGATCATAAATGGGCAATCAAATCTACTCCCATTAAATGTTATGAAATCATCAAATTTATTAATATCTTGCCAGAAAGATTCTAAAATATATTTTTCATCTCCAGATTTGAAAGTAATATTATTCTCAATATGATCATATTTGGTATCATTACCACTGTCAAAATACACCATACCTTTTTTCGTATCGGGATTGTACATTGCTATGGTAACGACTTTTCCAGTCAAAGGATGCAAACCCAGTTTTTCTTTAATAGCCATTACTTCCTCCTCACTTTTCGCAAATTTCGTTAGATATTCTTGCTGTTTTTCATCAAATTCATCCCACGGGAAGCCAACAGTTTCAATATCAAATACTACTCTAGACATAATTTCTGTGTTTAATTATAGAATTATAACATGGAGATTTTTAATAATTTTAAACCGTAAAGGATAAGTGTAATTGACAAAATTCGAAATTAGTTAAGCTATGGTACTAGTAAGACTTCTCATTATAACAACCATCCAACTCTCTAAACTATTTTCTCATGCTATAATTTCCGCATTAAATATGAAAAGGATCTTATGAGTTCAAAAAACGTCAGTAAAAGTTTTAATTATCGGATTACAGAATTTTTCCTCGGCAATAATCGTCTCACAGTGTTATCACTTGTCCTTTTACTTTTTTTCGGGATATTTGCAACGCTAAGTTTAAAAACAACTGGTTTCCCAAATCCTGAGATTAAATTTCTCCAAATTGTAGCTGTATATCCAGGAGCTGCTTCAGAAACGGTCGTAAAAAATGTTACCCAGCCTATAGAAACTGCGATTAAATCTATTCCAGGCGTGAAAACATTTTCTTCTACTACAACTAATTCTGTCGCTGGTATCGGAATCACCATCGATGATTCTGCCAATACTGATAACGTGAGGAATAAAATAGATGCCGCCGTACGGAGCGTGAAGTTACCGGCTGGCGTCGAAACTCCTCAAATTATTACTCCCTCTGTTAGCGGTGCAGATTTTTATTTCACCGTGATGGGTACTGACAAAGGTCAAATTTATGAGTTTTACAATAAAGCAAAACAAGATTTATTAAAATTTCCAGAGACTTCATCGGTAGATCCTGTCGTCGTTTTAAATAAAAACCTAGTCGTGACCTTGAACATTGAAAAAATGCGTTCATACGGACTGTCCGTAGACAATGTGAAAACCGAACTGAAATCCGTAGACGAATCACTGCCTGTCACATCGGATACCACATTGGATGGGAAAAGTCAGACAATAGTTACACAAAACAGCGTTAGTACCGTAGATAATATAAAAAATATCAATTTTTCTACTCCTCAAGGAAGTGTGAAATTAAGTGACTTTTCATCGGTTGAGATTAAATATAATTTTGAGAATGATAATCCTGCATCTTTTGGCTATAGAGTTGGTGATAGTGAAACACAAAAAGTTGCTGTTACGTTCGCCGTCAAAGGAGCAAAAGGAACCGATCTAGCAAAGTATTCTCAAGAAATTCAAGATAAATTTAAAAGCTATAACACTGATAAAATTGGATTTGTTACCGGTTCAGAATTACAAGCTAAAGAGGATAAAACATTAATTGTAGAAGTACTTTCTCAGAAAGTATCCAATGATGAACAAGTCAGTGAGGTTGTCGGTGGACTAATTGGGGGTACTTTTAAAAATGTTGAAGGTCCTCAAAAATACCTAGGGTGGGTATTTGGTGGAATTCAATTAATTTTCTTAGTGATGTTAGCATTTGTATCATGGAGAGCGGCATTGGTAGCCACTTTTTCAATACCATTAAGTTTGATCTTTGCTAATATTTTTTTGTATGTCACTGGTCATGATCTCAATACTTTAACCCTATTCTCATTAGTACTTGTTCTTGGTTTAGTTGTCGATCCTACGTTAGTTGTGCTTGAAGCGATTCAGCGTAAGATCGATACTGGATTAAAAGGAAAAGAAGCGTCATTAGAAGCAATACGTGATGTAGGAAATGGTCTATTTCTAGCTACCATGGTTAATATCATAGTCTTCGTTCCTTTTGCAATATTATCAGGTGTACTGGGACAGATCTTTGCATATATACCACTCACAATTATTCCTGCACTTGTTGGTTCATATATTATTCCTCTTGTTTTCTTAGCTTGGATTGGTGGTCTAATTTTGAAGAAAGATAAAAAGAAAACTAATGATGAAGAAAAAAATCTGTGGCCACTTGCTCAATGGTTGATTAAAACTAATACAAGAATATTAAATTGGAAATGGTATTTCAGACTTTTAATCATAACGATGGCTTTTATAATTCCATTTAGCATCGCAGGGTATTACTTTTCATCAGGTAAAATAAAATCAGTACAATTCGCTAGTAGTGATGATGGTCTTTATCTTCAATTAGAAGGAACCTTTTTACCATCTGTTTCAAAAGAAGATCGAGCTAAAACCACTTCAGAAGTCGTGGATCTAGTGACAAAAACAAAAGGGGTGCAAAATATTTTTCAAATTAGTGATGGAGTTAGTTATTACATAAATTTACAAGATAAAAAAGATAGACCCAATCTGAAAGCTACTCAAATATCCGACAATATTAATAAAAGTATTTCAGATAGTGTAAAAGATAAATTTTTTGATATTAGCAGTGATGTGATTCAAACCGGTCCTCCAGGATCAAATTATCAGGTCTCTCTCAGCGTAAAAACTGATAGTCTTGTCACGTTGGAAAATACGTCAAAAAATATTCGCATTACATTGCTAAATGTTTGTTATAAAAATAGAGTAGTAACCATAGATGAAAAATGTGACAGTGGAAACAAAATCGTAACAAAAGTAGACGATGGTTATACAGGAAAAGATAATAAAGTAGTGGAAATATTATTAGATCAATCAAAAATTGCACAATTACAACTTTCTTTACCAAATATTCCAGTAACCGCTATCGTGAACTCGCAAATCAGACAATTATTCAAAGCTGATTCAACAAATTACAGTTCTGATGATTCTGTAGGAAAAGTTTATATTAACGGAGAAGAAATCAATATTATGCTGGATAAAAATTACGCAAATCCAACAACAATAGATCAAATCAAGAATCTTGTTATTTTCTCACCCGTGACTGGTCAATCTGTGAAATTATCCGACATTGCTACCGTTAAAGAAACAGCAGCTAAAGCTTCAATAATCAGAATAAAAGGTGAAACCGTGAATACTATTCAAGCAAGACTAGAAAAAGGTAATGATGACCAAGGTACGGCTGCTTTGGTAACTACTGCTATAACAGATTATTACACCAATAATAATAGTGAAAAAGCGTTGGCATTAGGCGTTGCTAAAGATGCGATCGGACAATTTAGTGAAGGAGATACGGCAGGATTCGTAAAGTCATTTCAAGAATTAATATCTGCTTTATTACTTTCTATAATTCTTATTTATATAATCTTAGCGCTATTTTTTAGATCTTTTGGACAACCTATTGTAATATTATTTGCTATTCCATTAACATTTATTGGTGTATTCCCAGCATTGTCAGCATTTACTGGCGGTCAGTTTGGTTTCTTAGAAATCATTGGATTAATTATTTTGACAGGATTGGTTGTGAACGTGGCGATATTCTTGATCGATGCTGCACGTCAAAGAATTATTCATGATGGTTGGGATGATAAAAGAGCAATAGCATATGCCTCCGGTTTACGACTACGACCTGTGTTGTTGACGAAGTTCACGGCAATAGCATCACTGCTCCCTCTCGCATTGTTTAGTGAGTTTTATCGATCGATTGCAGTAGTGATTATGTTTGGGTTGCTGACATCAGGATTTACATCTCTATTTACGACACCAATACTATTTATTTTCTTCAGATCACTCTCGAGAAAATCTAGAAGGGTAGTGGGGAAAATATTTAGAATGCATTAATTATAAAATTATATGAAAAATTTATTTGATTTCAAAAACAACAAGACTATATTAATTTTATCCTTAGTCGGTATCGTTTTATTAATTTTGCTTGTAATCGTATTAATGTTAGCAAAATCCAATAATTCTACTGACACCAATGCCAAGAATGGATTCACAACAATTACATCGACAACTCAAGATACTAATTCTATTTACACTATGAATAAGAACGTAACATTCTCTTATCCAAATCAATTTCAACTACAAGATTGCAATACGGTAACCTGTACGATAGATCTGGGAAATGCGGAAACTATTTTTGTAGACTCTAATTCACAAAATCTATATAACCAAACATTGGCAACGTATGAAAATGTTAATTTTTGGTGTTCAGCACCAAACAAGAAATCTATTACAAGAAATAATATCGTCATAGGATTTCAATATCCTGGTAAAACTGGTACTACATGTATCGATTACAGTGTGGCTGTAATCCGATATGGGGCGCAGGGAAATGGCAATGCATTAGTAGTCACATATTCACAGACAAACAATAGTATTCCTTTAACTCACATGAATGATTTCAACACATTAATAGACAGCATAATAATTACTGATTAATATTGCGTAGATAAACACAATTTATAATGGATAATCGAATAGATCAAAAACAATTTACTTATCGAGAGTCTCCGCCGCTTTTACCGCTACGAATTCCAACAAATTGGATTGTTACATACAATAAATTTTACGATATTGATCCAATTATGGAGAATGGTCAATTCGTTAATGGAGGTCATTTTGATGAGGATTTACTAGTCATCGAGCGGTACATACCAAATGCGGCAAAATGGCCTCGTTATGTTATTGACCTAGGTTGGAGACCTTCTAGTGATTTTAAAGGAACATATGGGCTAACTTTGATACTTGAAAATTTTGAAAACATATTACGAGAGTTTGAAAGTCGAGATCGTTTTGAAATTGAAAAAAAACTAGAGGAATGGCTAGAAATTTTGAATATAAGACCATCTGACCCCGATATTATAAATTTAATAAAATAGATAAAGATTTAATCTAATTCAAGGGTTGAATAAGATTTGTTGTAAAGCTTTTAGCGGAATTATTAATATCAAAAAAATTCTCCTACTATTTTATAGATTTCATCATAATCAATCTTGTTGAAATCCGTCGTATCAACCTCATGTCTCTTTGCTGGAATATCTAAAAAATAGCTTTTATCCTTTTTCAATTTTTCTTTTTCGTTAGGAAAATGAATATGATCAAGATATCCTTTATGTCGATCATTAGAAAAAGCACGCGCAACAAACCTCGGATACAAAACATTTTCATCGCATGAGCAGAGAATCTGTAAACAATTTAAATTATACTTTTTGATAAGATTTGATAAAATTTCTTCACTTTCACGCGTAAAATTACTTTCTAGAATCAGATCAATATTTTGTTGAAGAAGATTTTCACACTCAGAGTACAATAATTTGTATGCTTGTTGACCAAGAAAACGTGCATGATCTCTATCTTTGACTCCATTAATATCAAATAAATTTTCTTTAAAACTATCTTTAGATAATAATTTAATTGAAAAATGTTCTGCAATTTTACGTGAAAGAATCGTCTTCCCCGTAGCTGGAAGTCCTGTTATGATTAATAACTTTGACATGTGAATATGTTTTAATTATTTTATCATAGTAATATGGCATTAAGAATAATTTTTGTACACGGAATATCCAGCTCAATAATTACCGGAAACTATTCGGAAAAGCTAGCTGCAATGATTCAATCTTCGCTAGCAAAAAAAATAAAGTCTATCGATGAGAATTTTTCTCTAGAAGGCGAAATTACCTTTGAAAATGTGAACTACTCGTCTGTAGCACAAAACGAAGAAGACGATTTATTACAAAAATATTTAATTGATTCCCGTAAAGAATACAATTTATTAGATAAAATATTGGAGAAGCTAGTTTATGGCTCTGTACGTAAAGAATTAATAACCTCTGTTAGCGACGTATTGATTTATGAATCTAGTTTTTGGCGAGATAGAATACGTGATACGGTGCGACTAGCAGTCGAAAAATATGCTGCTGCAAATGATCAAGTTACTGTTATTGCTCATAGCTTAGGTACGGTTGTTTCCTTTGATACGCTATATTACAACTCTCGCCATAATCCAAATTGGCTGATGAATCAATTTAAACCGAAAAATTTCTACACAATGGGATCTCCAATCGCATTATTTTCTTTAGAAATGGATGATGCCATCGGAAATCAAAAACCTCGTTATGTCTCTGCTGCAGACCAACCAGCCGATATGGGAGATATTTCATTTATTCAAAAAGATGGAGAGTGGATCAACTTTTTTGATGCTCAAGATCTGATAGGTTATCCATTGGAAACATTGTTCAAAGATAAATTTAGCGTAATGGATCAAATCGTAAATACTGGTTTTTTACCACTTTCATCTCACCTAAAATATTGGGAAAATAAAGACATAGCAGAAAAAATTTCATCAAAACTATTTTACGACATAACAAATAATCAAGTGAATATAAAAATTTAGAAATGAAAATCGTCATTTTGAATCCCGTGTAACGGGCAAATCCCATGAAAAATCCGGTTGGAGAAGAGGACTAACAAGATTTTACAATAAAATTATCAGTGTCTCTGTATTTAACATTCCTTAATTGATGACTGATAAATGTGCATTGCAAATTGTTTAAATGCTTCCAAACTCAATCATTTCAATTTCTTCTATCAGCACCCAGATATCATCAGTTTTACCATGCATGCAATTACTACAAACAATAAAACTATCACCTTTATAAAAAAGCTCTATATTTCCGCACACTACGCATCGATATTTACCAGTTGTAGGCACAATTTCATTTTCACGATAAAGAGTCTGTCCATCTTTTTCCAGCATAATTTTCTATTAATTACGTAATGATAACATGAAATATTATTCTAGACTCGCTCCTTTTGCTACAACTTTATTATAGCTTTGCCGACGCCCAAGATAATAATTTTCTAAATCAATAAATTTTACCAAACTAGATAATGCTGGATTTTGTTTTTTAAGCTCATAATAAAACGCATGCATTAATTTACGATATACCATGTGTCCACCAGGAATACTACGTAGCTCCATCATGTAGATTGCTTCTGCAAGATCCATATCCATAATCCAACGAAATTCTGCACCATGTGGAACCAAATATTCAATTAAGCTTTCAATTTCTGGATGATTCTGTTTCGTAGTTTTTATAAAATTCAAAGTTTCCGTCATCAGTTTGGAATATTTTTTGTCTAAGCCAAGATCAAATAATTCGGGCGCAATATAAAAATTTGTATTTACAAAATAGTTATTATGAATCTCCGTCAAGCGTCGATGTCGTTGAATATCTTTCCAGCATGACCATGGAGCCGTAAACTCCACTGACATGCGCACTTTTTCAAATCCATCAGGAACTTTATTAAATCTATTTTGACGAGACTCTTGAATTTGATTTATTAAATCTATCGTAATAGCAGGATTTATTTTAAAATATTCTAACAGTGTATTAAATTCTTTTGCAGAGTGTGAATAAATCATCCCTGCTGCAATATTTTCTAAAGGAAAATTTGATATTTCTAAAATTCTAGCTTCAATAGTATTTTGATTAAATTCTGATAAATTTTGTAAGAGAGAAGGATGTTTGTTTACAGTCGATTGAATTTTAAAATCAATTTTTGTTAAATATTCCTGATTAGATTTTCCATGAGGTCCGGACACACGATCCATAATATTGGGAATCATTTGTGAAACCTCTGTTAAAATCATTTTGCCAATCTCTCGTACTTCTTCAAAATCATGAGCTAACATTATACTTACTAGATCTGACCAATCTCGTCCATATCCAAAAATACCAACTGTTGAGCGCAAGCTCAATGGCAATAATTCTCGTAAAATATCACATGTACGTGAGTGAATAGATTGGTTGTATCCGATCTCTGTGTCGGTCTCTAGCATTGGATTTTGTGCTTTAACATGGTCTTTTACATCATTAAACCAGAGTTGAAAATGTTCATAAAGATTATCTGCATATTCTTCATATTTTGTACCTAACAGAGAAATTAATTTCTCATCACGATAATATTCATATTTACCATCAACTTTTCCAGACAAATCTATGTATCTAGTACTTTGCTCAATAAAGGCCATTCTCCTCATTGATTCAATTATTTTGATAGCAATCAAACTAGCTTTTTCTATGACGAGGTGAACTCCGGTGATTTCCGCGACAGATTCATCTCCATATTTTGCTAACACTTGTTGAAAAAATTTGCCGGCACGTTCTTTCGCCGCGTCATCCGCAACAGAAATATTTGTAATTTCGGTAGATAATGACAGATCTGGATTTTTTAAAAATTCTTCCAAAAATAATTCTCTTGGAGATTTGTTAGTCCGAGAAAATCGTGATATTAATGCACCTGCGACCTCAGTAGGGACATTGGAGGTAAATGCGTAAACTGGTTTATCAACATTTGTAAAATATTTAAGAAGGATTTTTTGCTGATCCGGAGTGAAATTTGGAGGTGAATAACTATTAAACTTATTTATAAAAAAATTTGTCATAAAGTTTTAAACTTGTGAAGTATAACATAAGTGGTTATTAGAATTTGAATATAAATTTAAAGATTTGATAACTAAATAATATGCAGTAGATACAAAATCACACAACTTTCTTGATGACTAAACTCTGTAACTATCTAACCTATGTTATAATTTCACGCTAAAATGTTTAAAAAATATAGAATGGATAACGAGATGTTTTATCTAGTCATAGATATCGAAACCAAAAATACGTACAGTGAAATAGGAGTCAATGATCCTACTAAATTAATACCATCATATATTGGAATATACCGCTCTGATACTGACAAATATGAAGGATATTTTGGGAATGATTTTGAAAAGTTTTTTACGTTATTAGAAAAAGCTGATTATGCAGTCGGATATAATATTGATGGATTTGATTTTGAAGTGCTAAAACCACTTTGTCCATATAATCTTTCTAAGATTCCAACAGTGGATATGTACAAGATAGCATATACTTTTTCACATGTTCACATTAAGTTAGATAATATTGCATCTACTACACTTGGCTATGGTAAATCAGGCGATGGACTCGGTGCCGTCAGACTTTTTAAAGAAGGGAAACTTGACGACCTAGCGAAATATTGTCTTGATGATGTTAAGATAACGAAGGAAATTTATGACTATGCACGTAAAGAAGGCAGGTTATTTTACCTAGATGGGATGGGAATGAAAACAGAAGTTGATATAAAAATGCCAGCGTATATTCCCAAAAAAATAAAAGAAGAAGGATTTGGTTTGTTTTGAAAAATCTGCTCTTGGGAGTAGTCCGCAGAAGCAAGTACTAGAATAAAATACTTAATAAAATTAAATGAGAGATCTATCAGCAGAAACCATAAAGGTACAAGAATTACTAGCTAAATCAAAAAGAATATTGATTACTATGTCATCTCCAGATGGAGATAGTATTGGTTCATCTCTTGCTTTGAAATTGATTCTTGAACAAAATGATAAAAACGCTGATATCGTATGTTCATTTGATCTTGGAGGTCGATTCAACCAATATTCGGGAAGCGATTCGATAATAGTCGCAGACATAGGTCGTATTGATTACACTATATATGATGCGGTTTTCACACTTGATGCAGGACATTTGAGCAGATTAGTAAGACCAGAGCTTTATCCAAATGGATTTAATTTTCCTAAAAGTATTGAAGTAGTAAATATAGATCATCATGCGAGCAATGATAATTTTGGTACAATAAATGTGAACGTTATGGATGCGCCATGTACAGCTCAGGTCATGAATACACTCTTTCAGGGAAAGTATGAAATGGATAGCTACATGGCCACATTGATGTACTTCAGTATTGTTTATGATACGGGTAATTTTAGATTCAATGTGACACAGGATTTATTTGATTTTGCTTCAACATGCGCCAAAAACGGTGCTAATACTGAAGAAGTTATTAACGACTATTATAATAATAGATCTATTTTACAAACAAAATATGAAGCGGTTCTTCTCAGTCGGTTAGAGCAAAACGGAAATTATATTTTTACTAAAGCTTATCACGCGGATATAGAAAAGTACGGTATGGACGTAGGAATGTATCTTTCTGCTACTGCGACAATAGCGAGAGATTATATGTCATCTTTTAAAGATGCTGATTTTGGTTGGGTTGTCTCTGAAAGAAAAAATGACGTTGTGAAAGTAGAAATGCGAGGGAAAATAGAAGAAACTCCTATTCTGGAAATTACTAATTCCCTCGGTGGCGGTGGTCACAAAAAAGCATGTGGAGCAAAGGTTTTTAATAAAACGCTAGAAGAAGTGCAGGATTATATTCTAAAATATTTACAATAATGTCCGCGGCAACTAAATCTTCGATCGTCAAAAATGTATATAAATTAAATGATTTTATTTATTCTTTTGAATTAATGGTTGAAGAATCCTTTCCATTTAAGGCAGGCCAATACGGATCAATTTTTATGGATACGGTGCAGACACGACCTTTTTCAATAGCATCTTCTCCAAAAAAATGTCTTGATAAAAAAATAATTCGATTTATTATCGGTCCACATCCAGACGGCGTGGCTGAGGGTTTTATTAAAAATTTGAAAATCGGTGATTCGGTAAATTATCGCGCACCATTCGGAATATTCACATTAGAAAATACAATTCCAGATTATATGACTAAAGATTTTAGTAATTTATCTTTAGTTTTTGTTGCTACCAGTACGGGTATTGCGCCGATAGTGGCAATGATTGAACATCTCTGTGACATTCAGTTTAAAGGAAAAGTCGTACTATATTTCGGAATGAGAAAATCAGAAGACAGAATGATGGAAGATGAATTTGTTGAAATTAAACAAAAATTAAATTTCGAATATTACATTTCGTTATCACAAGAAGAGAATATCAACCCTGAAGAAAAAAATGTTTTTAAAGGCTATGTTTCTGATCCTCTTCTAGCAAGACAAAATAAAGATGACTATTTTTATATTTGTGGATCGACAAAAAATGTGAGTGCAATTTCTGAAAAATTAAACGATAATGGAATTCAGAATATATTTTTTGAAAACTATGGTTAAGATAAAAATTTCATTGCTATTGTCACTTTTTCTCTTTTTTTTGTATACACCGATTTTTGTGCAAGAGGTGAACGCAGATGAATTTTCCATTGATTATAATATTGCTAACACAATCAATACAGACTTGAGCCTCGTGACCGATTATTCGGTATCTGTGACAAATAATCTAGGAAAAAATTTCATTAGCAAAACTAAGCTGAAATACCCATTTGATGCTGAAAAATATAGTGTGAAAGCAAATGACAATCAGAAATACGATGTTTTACAAGAACCTGGGAAAGATGCCAACGGAAACTACACATTTGATGTTTCACTACCTACTAATCTAGTTGCGGGAGCGAAATTTTCATATACTCTTACGTTTGTTACTCATGCTGCTGTTGTACATAATACAAATATTATTAACGCCACGATACCCGGATTAATCGAGACTTCAGGTATAAAAGTGAAATCTTCTCAGCTAAAAATATCTCGAGATATGCCAGAGGTAAAATATTCTACAAAAACTTTAGTCCGCGATGGTGGAACAAAAAAGCTTGATGATAAAGATAAAAATTACACTCACTATACTCTAAACACTAGTGATTCCGTCGTAATTATATTAGGCGAAAAAACCAAATATAATTTCACTATCACAGTCAAATCTCAGGATAATACAATCTATGCACCAAGTATTTCCAAGAAACAAAAAGTAATTATCGATGATATCTCCGCACCTCCAAAAGATTCTACTCTGGATAATGAATCAAACATTATTCTCGGATTTGATGTCGCGCCGCCAATAGTGATCATCAAAGGGAAAGCAGAGATAGAAACTGATAAATATCAGGATTCTCATAATAATGTAAATATGACAGATACTTTCTGGAAAAATGATTCTAGACTTTATGATATTGAGAAAAAGATTAAAGCTGAAAGTATAACTTCCCAAAAAGTTAAATTAGCATTTGATTACATCGCATCGGTCTCAAGCTACAATGATAAACTCAATGCTTTTAAAAGATTGGAAACAAATGAAATACTCGACTCACCAAAAGGTCTTCATAGTTTGAATATCAGTGATTTAGCTGTAGCTATCTTAAAATCTTCTGGCGTTGACACTAGATTATCAGCAGGTTTTTTTGATCCACAGGCAAAGAAATCTTTTACTAATAACGCTTTACATTTTTGGATCCAATATTATGATTCTAATTTTGGCGGCTGGAAATCTGCAGATCCAACGATGCATATTATCGCCCCTTCTGATAATTATTATGACGGTATTGGGGTGACTCATTTAGAAATTTTTCAGAGTGAGAGTGGATGGAAAATACCGAATCCAGCTTCGTACCAAATCGATGCCACTTTGGAAGACGGTTTCATAACGGCAGTGGAAAATTTCACAACAAATTTAGTCACTGAATCTGTGAAGTCAGGTAAAGATAATACTATAGAATTAATGATACAAAATAATGGCAATATGATTGCTAAAATTGAGACGGTATCGATTGATTTTGAAGGAAATAAGATTGACACAAATGTGAAAAAAATCGTTTTTCCACAGCAAAAAAGTTATGTTGATGTTAAGATTAAAAATGATAATGTTTACGAAGACCGGGAAGTCTCTTTAAATGCAACTATTAATACTAGTCGTAGCACTTATGGCAGCATTCTTCAGCTAAAATTTCAAAAGGATGGCAGTCTTTTGTGGATTCCTTTGTTAATCTTTGCATTGATAGTTGTTATTTTACTGATGGTATGGCGAAATGCTAAAAAAGCCCGGAAAAATCATCATTGATTAATTCTTATATTTAATTATAATATAAAAAAGCACACTGCAGTATGGTAAATAGCACAAATTATATTCTTCCTTTATCCGGAATAACGGTAAAAAATAAGACGGAGATTGGCGTTACGCCATTAGAACTAGCAGAATTAATGTCTGCAAATGTTCCCATCCCCCCTGGTTTTGTCATCACCCAAACGGCGTTAGAATATTTTGCGTCTGTAAATCAGATTGATCAAAAAGTGAAACAGTTGCAACACATGGGAGCTTATGACGAAAATACTTTAACAAAATTAATCTTGGAATCTGAGCTACCAAAAGAAATTTATAGTTATTTGTCAAAAGAATATTCTGCTATTGCTGGCATAACAAATATATGGATGCGGATTCGTGCTGGTTTATTTGATGTAAACGGAAATCCGCTCACATTCATTGATGAAAGTGAGATTAACGAAGTCAAAGGTTTGCAAGCTCTCGAAATGGAAGTGAAAAAAATCTGGGCAAAGCTTTTAATCATTGATCAGAAATATGATTCTCTTGGTAGCTTCGTTATCGTGCAGAAACTGGTCCCCGCTGAGGTTGCTGGCGTGGTGATGACTCAGGATAAGGCTATTGATAACAAAGATCATATTATTGTGAAATGTCTGTACGGCGAATATTCCAGCGATCTTGATGACAATGCCGATGTTTATGTTTTCTCCAAGTCTAATGAGAAAATTATCGATAGAAGTATAAATGTACAAAATGAAATGCTCGTCAGATCTAATAAAAATGATTTTGGATTTGAAACTGTCTCTATCTCGGATAAATGGAAAACCAAACAAAAATTAGCAGATAAATTCATAGAAGATTTAGGTTATCTTGGAGATTATTTGGAAAATGTTTTTACTAAACCTCAAGAAGTTACTTGGGTTTTTCAGGCTGGCAAAATCTGGATAAATTATGTCAAACCGCTAAATTTTGAGAAAGCTACACATGGGAAAATTGATCTTGAAAATGAAATCGAAAAAGATTTGGAAGAAGTAACAAAAGTTGTTGATCAGGCAGCTGAAGAAATGAATGTCGAAACCGTAGATATTTCCATGCCAGATGAAAATCCTGAAGTTGAAGATATAAATATTGAGTTAAACCAAACTGTAGACAATAAAATAAGTGCGCGAAATACAACTGAGATAAAAGATTTTAAACTTCAAATCAAGAGTAACTCTGTTGTGAAAGATGTTCTAGTAGTTGGAGTCGGAAATAACCATGGTGGAATAGAAGGTAAAGTTGTGTTTAATCAGGATGAAGCCACGGAAAATGACATTTTGGTAATGACAGAGTGGGATAATATGCCCAAAAATGTCGCCGGAATCATAATTGAAGATTTTTTAAGAATGAAATCCGATATTCCTACAGTTTATGGAGCAGAAATGGCCACCAAAATTCTGCGTGAAGGTGAATTTATAAAAATGGATACCGACACGGGATTTGTCTACGAGCTGGATAATATGCCGAAAGAATTACCAATCGAAGAAGAAAATATCGCGCCAGAAAATAAGATTTCGGAACACAAGATTGAAAAATTAGAAGATAAAATAGAAGTACTTGAATCAATTGTTGAAGAGGAAGTCATTTCCACCGTGGATATAGTTATTCCAACAGAAGTCGTAACTCCCGAGATTGACACCGAAGTAAAAATAGAGATTGAAAAACCCCGCCTTCCTGTAAAACCAAAAACTATTGCAACGAGATCTAACTCAAAAGTCGTTTCTACACCGGAAGTTGAAGAAGTTTATTCCACAGAAAAAATTCCAACTGCAATAAAAGTATATTGCCGCACTTCATCACAATACAAAGAAGAACTTGGCTTATCCGATGGGTTTATTTTAGATTTGCCTCACATCAGTGATTATGTTACTTCTTTGGACAAAATTGATTACAAAAGTATAAGCACTTTAATTTATAACTTCACATTACCATTTCTAAAAAGTACAACCGATCCTGTTTTGTACAATGTATATGATACCAATCCATCAAATTACATTAAGAATTCAGAATTATTACAAGTCCAATGTGAAGCAGTGCATAAATTACGGAGTAGAGAAGGATTGAGAAATCTGTACATTTCATTACCAAAGTTTAAAAATATAAGGCAGCTGCGTGATTTTCGAAAGACAATGACAGGCTCTGGCTTACGACGATCTTCTACATTTAAAGTTTTTATTAAAGTAGCTTACTCATCTAATATTTTTGAGCTAAAAACATATTTAGAAGATAGATTTGATGGCGTTATTGTGAGTGTGAGCGATCTTTATAACAATCTGTATAGTTATAACAAGAAAAATATTCGTCTTTCTGAGACTCTGATAACCACTCTGCAACAGATACAAAATGACTGTAAAGTGGCAAAGGTTCCAATGATTCTAGATATGAAAGGTGTGAAAATGAATAAAGTAAATTTAGAAAAAATATCTAAAATTGTAAATTACGGAATCGCCATTCTCCCAGCTGATATCAACGCCACCAAATCGTATATTTCGAAACTGGAATCATCAAGAATTTTTGGCTTAAAGTAAATATTTTTCAGCAATACAAAACTTAATTCTTATTTTTTAATTGATTAAAATTGCCTTTATCAACCACTCTACGTCCAAAAAATTTAACTGAATTTATAGGTCAAAATCATATAATTGATATCTTTGCGTCTTTCGTTACTCAGGATAAAATACCTAGCATGATATTGTGGGGGCCTCCAGCTAGTGGCAAAACTACTTTAGCTGAAATCATAGCTTCTTCAACCAAATCCGCCTTTTATAGACTTTCCGCGGTTCTAGATAAGAAATCAGATCTTACAAAAATTATTTCAAAAGCTGAAATAGATAAAAAAAATAATATCAAAACAATAGTTTTTATTGATGAAATTCATCGTTGGAGTAAATCTCAACAAGATACTCTTTTACCTTTTGTTGAGCGTGGAGATATCATTTTAATAGGGGCAACAACAGAAAATCCAAGCTTTACAGTTATTTCACCTCTTTTATCTCGAAGCAGAGTATTTGTTTTGAAACAACATACACCGGATCAAGTTTTAGTAGCACTTTTACGTGGATATAATTATTTAACACATGAAGAACCAGCTCCAGATACTATTGGTGTATTGAAATATTTATCCGAAATATCAAACTGTGATATTAGATTCGGTTTAAATAGTTTGGAAATCGCGTTTAATCTCGCGAATGGTAAAAATATTTTAAAAGAGATAATTGAATCATCTGTACAAAAATTTCTTCGCTATGATAAAAAAGGTGAAGAACACTACAATATTATATCTGCTGTACACAAAAGTATCAGATCCAGTAATCCTACAGCAGCCGTTTATTGGATTGTGCGAATGCTACAGGCAGGAGATGATCCACTTTATATCGCAAGAAGATTGTTACGTTTTGCGAGTGAAGATATTGGAAATGCTAATCCCAATGCGCTTTTATTAGCAAACGTTGTTTACGATACTTGCCACAAATTAGGAATGCCGGAATGTAATACTGCGTTAGTTCAATTAGCAGAATATTTGGCTAGATCAAAGAAAAATAATAGTGCGTATACAGCTACAAAACAAGCCGAAAAAGATATAAAAGAATTCGGCAATCTGGAAGTGCCGCTACATTTTCGCAATGCACCAACTAAACTGATGAAAGAAATTGGTTACGGCAAAGGTTACGAATATGATCATGACTTAAAAAATAAAAAGTCTACTCAACAATGCATGCCAGATGAGCTGAAAGATCGAAATTATTTTGGGTAAAAATTAACCACTGAAGAACGGCGTTTTCTTTATGGTTAATCATTCCGAACTCGTTAACATATTCACCCCTTAACAATCCCTAATAAATCGATCCGATAATATCCAGAATGACATCTACTGTTGGACGATCTTTGCTAGTCCAATTGATAAGTACTGATTTCCATTCGCTGTTTGCACCAGCATAATTTACCAGTGTACGGCCCGTAGAAAAGACTCCTTTATCTATACAGGTAACAAAATCAATATGCATATTTTTTACTGTTGTGAAGAAAGTTGTTGACGATGCGTTGCATGGAGGAGTTCCGATACCCGATGTTGCACCTTGAATATTTATGACACTCGTTCCATCGGATGATTTAATCGTAACATATTTTGCATCTGTGATACTACCAGTACAGGATTTTCGTAGATAATCCGCGGATAATTGGCAATCTTTTTGATTTTTATCCGCATCTTCACTAGCTACCCAACCAGCTGGAATATTTAATCTCATATCAAATCCAGTTGATTTAAAAACGTATGGCGTCGTAGTAATAGATGGATCTGCTGTCCCAGTAGTGACAGTTGTGGCTGTAGGAGTAGCGACTATACTTGACGTAGTGCTCGTGGTTGAAGTCGTAGTTGTCTCTGAAGTTGCTACCGTACTCGTCGAAGCAGTCGTCGTAATTGTATTATTTGATGAAGAGTTTTCTGATGGCTTTGTAGCTGTAATCATGGCTACAGCAGCACCAATGATAATAGCTAAAATTAATATAATAACTACAGCAATAATTACTGATTTTTTGCTTTTGTCTGATTTATAAATATCGACCTTAGCATATTTATTGTGACTTTCCATGAATGTTATTTTAATAATTTACTAACTACAGAATAACACAAATATAATAAATAGTTTATAAGATTCACTACCATTCACATTTTTAGCTCTCATCTATGTGTTAAAATATCTGACTTAAAAAGTTTTAATGTTATTAAATTTGATTCTACAAAATTATGATTTCATAATCATAGCAATAGTTATTGCTGGATTCATTTTTTCTATCGGATTTCATGAGTTTGCACATGCGAAGTCAGCGCAATTATTAGGTGATCCGACACCGGCTTATCAGGGTCGTGTAACGATAAATCCCATTGCACATTTAGACCCGATCGGTACGGTCGCCATGTTAATCGCGCCATTTGGTTGGGGAAAACCAGTACAGGTCAATCCTGCCAACATGGGTAGTTATCCTGAACGGAAATATTTTCTAACTTCAATATGTGGTCCACTTGCAAATGTCACTTTAGCTTTTATTTGTTTTCTCGTTTGCTGGGGAATAGTAATATTACTCAATGCACATGCATTGCCGACAAATGTTCTTACATCAGTATTTTATGGATTTAGAATACTTTTTTCATTAAATATCGTTTTAGCTATTTTTAATTTATTACCAATCCCACCATTGGATGGATCAAAAATATGGGGAGTAATTTTGCCAGTAGATATGAGAGAAAAATTTGAGCCGTTTATTGAGAGATACAGTTTATTTTTGATGATACTTTTAATCGTACCAATATTTGGCTCAGAATCGATAGCAAGTATAATTGTTTCTCCAGTAACCGGATTTATTACGGAAAATATTTTTAAGCTGATACTGTAGGGACAGTGATATTTCGCAGCAAAAACAAGAAATCTTTAAGTCAATCTATATCAGTTAATTTAAAGATTTCTCGCTAAAGCTCGCAACGACAGCTTTGAGCCTTAGCGTCTTTGTGGTTAATGTTCTCAACTATTCACCTTACACTTTTAACTCTCCGCTATTCCTCAGATATCCATTTGCAAAATCCTTCCCTGACATTTTTTTCTTCCCTTCTAGAACCAGCTCAAGAATTTCCAGGTCATTATCCTGAGTGGATACAAAAAATCTCTTTTCGCGTAGGATAAATTCGCCTGGCTGAGATTGAGATTTCACCTCTGTCATTTTTGATGAGTAAAAGTTGATTACTTTATTCTGAAAACGTAACCAAGCTGTAGGTTCTGGATAGAATGCTCGAATTTTGTTGTGAATATTTGTCGATAAATCATTCCAGTCAATTTCACCTTTTTCTCGGCTAAAATCTTTAATTTTGCATATTGTTGCTTTTGATTCATCTTGAGGAATTGGTATAATTTTATTAGAAAACAAATTGTTGAGAAAATTGATTAAGTCATCTGTTGTGACTTTACTCAGCTTTCTCATTAAAGATTCCGCATTATCATCAATGTTAATTTGAACTTCATACTTATTCAAAATATCACCAGCATCCATTTGATAAACCATTTTTTGTAGTGTGACACCAGTTTTTTTATATCCTTTAAGCAAAGCTGTTTGTACTGGAGTAGCGCCACGAAGATCTGGCAGAAGTGAACCATGAATATTAATTGAACCAAATTTGGGTAAGTCAAGAAAATTTAGTGGAATTATTCTGCCGTAAGCAATAACAATAGATAAGTCTGGATTTATCGTTTCGATCTCGTGAAAAGCACTCTCATCAAGTTTATCAAAGCTAAAAGTCTTAATTCCATGTTGATTAGAATATTCAAGAACAGGATTTTTTGCCGTTAAATTCGTAATAGCGTAGATCTCACACTGACTTGATTCATATAAAGTGCTAAGAATTTCCTTAGTAAAGATCGTGTTTCCCCAAACAATAATTTTTCTTTTGTTAAAAACTTCTTTATCCATGGACACAACTCATAAAATTTAATATCATACGTTAGATTTTAACATTTTGTGAAAGAAAATTCAGACACAACCAAAGCAGCATGGAAAGCTAGTAAATTTTCGTGGATTAAAGACATAATTTATATTAATGTTTTGGCAAAACTGAAGGGTAAAGAGTACGCAAATATTCTTGATATTGCCTCTCTGAATGAGGATTTATTGAATAAATTAAGCGACAATTTTAGTCAATCTAGATATTATGCTTTTGTAAATAGTGATATAAAATTTAAGAATTTAAACATTAGAATTGAGACTAATGAAGAAAAATTAAAAACTACTCAGTACGACCTAGTTTTATCGGTATTCAATTTTCATCAGATGAATATACTAGAAATCGAGAATTTTATAAATCTTATTTCGTCTATCAGCGATGAGAATACAAATATTTTATTATCTGACATTGCCACAAATGGATTTTTTGGTGAATTGATGTTGGGTCTAGGAAAGATATTTAACCCAAGAATTAAGTCCGTTATTCCTACAGAAAAAGTAATTGAACTGCTAACTAATAAAAATCTTACTATTGTTGAAAATGATAAATTTAAAATAAATGGAATTTGGTCGGCGTGGATTATTACTTGTAAAAAAGAAACTTAAATGAAAGAAAATATTCAAAATTTGATTGAGAAAATTGTTAACGAATTTTACAACGCTGAAGTAAAAGTTTTATTAACTATCCCGCCAAATCCAGATTTTGGAGATTTTAGTACAAATATCGCATTTGGTTTAGCTAAACAATTAGGTAAGAATCCGCGAGAAATCGCTCAAGAAATATCAGATAAGCTTAATAGTCCCGAAAATTTAATTAATAAAGTTGAAATCGCTGGCGCCGGTTTTATAAATATTTATTTTGACAAAGATAATTGGGTAAAGAAACAAGTTGAGGAAATTCTTTCGGAAGGTAAATTTCTAAATATAAATATTGGAAGCGGGAAATCGGCATCTGTTGAGCACACAGCAGCAAATCCAAATAAACATCTTCACATCGGTCATCTACGAAATTTCTCAATCGCTGACACTCTCATTCGTGTGCTAAGTGGAGTTGGTTACGACGTAACCGTGCAATGGTTTAATGATGATCAAGGATTACAAGTAGCAAAAGTATTATGGGGTTTGAAGAATTTAGATAAAATAGAGATTGAAGAATTTAATATTGAAAAATTTAAAAAATACGATACTTATGCTGCACAAGTTTATGTCGCAACTGAGAAATATTTAACTATACATTTAGAGCTGAAGGATACTATTGCAGAGATAATTAAACAGATGGAGAAAGGAAATAATGATGTTGCTAAATTTGCCGAAGTGACAACAAGAAGGATAATTGAAGGTCAAATTGAAACTATCACAAATTTTGGCGTGAAATATGATCTGATGATTTCCGAAAGTACAATGACTCAATCAGGGGAAGTCGAAAGAATTCTTCAAGAGCTTTTTAAAACAGGAAAAGTTGTCAAAGAGACTGAAGGTAAAAATGTCGACTGCATAATAATAAAAGGTATTAAAGATTCTAGTGGGAAGGATCTAGACGAGAAAATATTAGTTCGATCTGACGGAACTGCTGTTTACACCGGTAAAGATATTGTTTTGCATCTTTGGAAATTTGGTCTACTCGACGTTAATTTTCAATTTGAGAGGTTCAATTCAGAATTATCCGAGTGGAATTGTGGTAATAATTTGTACATTTCTATTTCGCATAGAAATGATAATAGTGAAACAAAACCACAGCATGCTGACATTCATGTAAATGTGGTAGATCAGCGTCAATCATATCCTTTAGAAATAGTGAAACAATCATTAAAGATTTTAGGATTTGAAAAAGAGTCTGATAGATTGACACATTTGGCTTATGAGACTGTATCTCTTTCTGCAGAAACGGCGAAAAATTTAGGTTACGAGCCCGAAGATCTGGATGAAAAAGTAGTTGCGATGTCTGGTAGAAAAGGTATAGAAGTAAGCATTGATTCTCTTCTCGAAACAGCAACTCAAAAAATTTTAGCTTATAGTCAGCACAAAACTACAGAAGAAAAATTAAATTATTCTCAAGCAAATAAAATTGCAGCTTCAGCATTACGTTATTTCATGATTAAATATAGTTATAATTCAATAATTGTTTTTGATATCGATGATGCTCTTCGTGCGGATGGAGATACTGGGATATATTTAATGTATGCGTACGTTCGCGCGCAAAAAATATTGGAAAAAGTACCTCATAGTAAAAATCAGCCTTCTGACGAAGAAATGAATTTCGTAGTTGATGATGTAATAAAAGATTTAATGCTGCAAATTTCATTAGCTAAAGATGTTGTGACTAATGTTGCAACAACATATCAAGTTAACGAATTAGCAACATATACTTTTAATCTAGCAAAAAAATTCTCTGACTTTTATCAAAAAATAAACGTCGCAAAAGAAGAAAATAATGTTAAGCAAGAGTTTTATCTTCAAGTTGTCATGAGCTTTGTGAAAGTATATGGCGAGCTTTTAGATTTACTAGGATTGGATAAACCTGAAGCGATGTGATGTAGAGGAGGACAAGAGTCCGACGGGATTGCCACGTCGTTTTACAACTCCTCGCAATGACAGAAAATGCTAAATTTTTACATGATTGTTCTCATGCTTCTTCCTCTCAATCTCCTGATAAAGCATGCGTAAATACATATCATATCCTATAGTATTTATGTGCCCACTTTGTGATGAGCTCAGAATATTTCCTCCACCACGGATCTCAAGATCTTTGCTTGCAATCTGAAAACCTGCTCCCAGACTTTGATATTCCATAATAGCTTTTATGCGTTCGATACCATCAATAGTAATTTTTTTACTCTGATTTTTTTTGTTATTCTCGCTGTAAAAATTTTTCTCTTCGGGATCATCATTAAGATCAATATATTTTTTAGTAGCTTTTTTAATTTTATTAAAATCTTTTGAACCTTTATTCAGAATATATGGTACGACAAGATAACAATACGCTTGTATCGTAGATCGTCCAACACGACCACGTAATTGATGCAATTGTGAAAGACCAAAATTATTTGCTTCATTAATAATCATCGTATTGACCGTGGGAATATCAATACCATTTTCAATAATTGTAGTAGCGATAAGTACATCAAATTTCTTATCGGCAAAATCCAGCATTACTTTTTCCAGTTTTTGACCTGTCATTTTGGCATGACCAACAATTATTTTTATGCCTGGAATTTTTTCTTTAATTTTTTCCTCAAGAGAATAAATTGTAGAAATATTATTATGTACGATAAAAACCTGACCACCACGATTGATTTCATTGATAATCGGTTCGTATATTTCCTGGCGAGTGAGAAGATTAGTAATTACAGAAAGTCGTCCGGCAGGCGGTGTTGAAATAATGGAAATATCTCGAATTCCCGTGAGACTCATCTGCAATGTACGTGGAATAGGAGTAGCCGACATAGACAAAACATCAATGTTAGACTTTATATTTTTAATTTTTTCTTTTTGCTTTACGCCGAATCTTTGCTCTTCGTCAATGATTAATAATCCTAAATTCTTTGGTGATAAATCGTTTGACAATAATCTATGCGTTCCAACTAAAATATCGATACTTCCAAAATTAAATTTTTGAATAGATTCTTTATTTTTATTTATCCCTTCAAAACGAGAAACCTTGGAAATTTTAACACCATGTTTTGCTAGACGTTCGGAAAATACTTTGTACAATTGAGAAACAAGAATCGTAGTCGGAGCCAAGACCATAACTTGTTTCCCGCCATAGACAGCAATAAATGCCGAACGAACCGCAATTTCTGTTTTGCCAAAACCGACGTCACCAACAAGCAATCTATCCATTGGTTTTTCATCCTGCATATCTTGCAAGATTTCTTGCGTCGAGCGCTGTTGATCTGGAGTATCTTGAAAACCAAACTCAGAGACAATTTCATCCAATCCTTCCTGAGATTTCTCGATATCAAACGCAAAACCTTTCTCCAGCTCCCGACGGGCGTATAAATCAAGAAGTTCATCCGCAATTTCTTCTATAGCTTTCTTAGCTTTTTTGCGCACAGCGTCCCACTCAGCAGAACCAAGTCGAGTTAATTTTGGCGATTCACCTTCACCGATAAATCGCGAAATATTTTCATGGGAAGCGTAGGGAACATAGAGATAATCGTTTCCTAGATATTCAATTTTGATATAGTCATTTTCATCATTGAGAAATTTTTTCGTTACAATTCCTTGATATATTCCTACCCCATGCAAATCGTGGACAATGTAGTCTCCTATTTTTATCTCACCATCAAAGAGCTTACCGATATTCTCATTTTTTAAAATAGATTTAAAAAACAGAGTTCCGAATATTTCTTGATCTGTAATAGTAATAACTTTATTTGAATTAGAGTAAAAACCTTTATCCGCAGAATTATCATCATGACAAATGATATTTTCTGCAAAAATTTTCACGTCATCAGAAATCAACATTTTTTGCCGAATTAATTCATGAAGATCATCTTTAATTTTATTTTTAAATTGTTCGACGTTTTGTCCGTAATAAGAAAGTGAAAAATCTTCTCGCACATATCGTGCTAAATCCATTTCCCATAGTTTTTGCTTATTAACGTAAATTGGAAGAGAAAAATATTTTTCTGGTATGTTGAGATTTTTTTCAGTATAAAAATTTAATATTTCCGCAGGAGATTTTTCGAGATCATAGTCAATAATATAATCTTGCCCAATTTCTATCGGCGAAGGAAGGTGAAAGGAGCTTAAATCTTTAATTTTGCGTAGCGAGAGATTATCTAGAAGTGAAATTTTTTCGACACTATTTCCAAACAATTCTACTCGCACGGTAAAAGATGAATTAGCAATATGAAGAATAATTGTATCTCCCACACGGCTAAATTCTCCCGCCGACTCGATATGGTTAACACGTTGATAGCCGGTTAAAATTTCATCATTCCAGATATCATTCTTGGATATTTGGTGGAAGCTAATTGAAGATAAATCTGTAAAAAGTGCTTTCTCCATAGTGAAAATTGCCGGGCAAGAATAGGAGGATCGAACGATCCTCACCATGAGATCGGATATTTTATGGTAGTAAATTGTCTCCATCATTTGATTATACTAAAATAAAATTAATTAGGAAACGTTAACCATGTTGTTAATAGAAATCGTAATGAAGTAAGGCCTAAGGTTAGTTCTCTGCGAGATATGGAACGCGTTAAAAAACGCTACTGTCCAGATAGCAGTCATTAGCTTTTTCTCTCTACTCATTGATGTAACTGGACTAAATTTATTGGCAAATAACATGTAACTATTGATCTTGTCTGTCTAGGAATTTTCTTTTCGGGCTTAGTTATTGCCGCAACTTTAAACCATTTTCAAAATAAAATGAGTAGCGAAAACATAAAGGATAAATAATAAAATTGTAGATTTAAATTTTATGATATAAAATACACGCAACTTAAACTTTCAACATGAGCGAAATTGAACAAAATAAAATAAAAAAATTAAACCGTATCATGTGTAGTGCTGCTGTAACTGGTTTGTTGGGTTTAGCTCCTGCTCTTAGTGACACCCTGACACAGAACAAAACTCCAGAGATTGGGCTGGATCTTTTAGGTATTTTCCTTTTTGGGGCGGCTGAAATATTAGCTATATCTGTATATCATATTGCTGAGGAATTAAAATTAAGACAAAATAAAAAAGGATGACTTTCGCCATCCCCTTTTATTTTTAATAGAAATTTTAAATTCTTTCCTCTACAACATCCCAATTAATATTATTCCAGAAAATTTCCAGATACTTAGCTCGCTCGGTAGGTAAGAAGTCTACAGAAAAAGCGTGCTCCCAGAGATCACAAACTAGCACAGGTTCACATGTAGTCAAATGTCCAATCTCATGATCAGCTACAAAAGTATTAATCAATTGTTGAGATTCTTTATCGTAATAAACAATTCCCCAGCCAATTCCCCGCATTGTAGTGACTTTCTGAAAATCAGCTTTCCAATCATCAAATGAACCAAATGTATTTACAGCAGCTTGAGTAAACTTTGATCCCAAGGATGTACCTTTCTTCAAATTTGAAAAATACAATTCATGTAATCTGATTCCATTGAATTCAAATGCTGCTCGACGAGTTAATTCTGAATGAAGACGGGCGTTAGCAAGATTTGCAGTACGATCTAGTTGCAATTCGTTAAAATTCTTCACATATCCTGCATAAAGAGTTTGATGTACTTCTAGCTGTTTTTCACTGATACCATCGACATTAAATTCAAATTTTTTTACTTCAAGAGTTTTCATAGATTTTTAATAGTTATTAATAAGTATTTTATTGTAACTCAGGGCATAACGGTTGTATAGTTGATTGTGTAAAAACCGCACACAGTTCAACAATTCAAATTAAAATCTGCTAAAATATCACATAACTCTTAGTTTAAATGAAAAATATAACGACCCTTGATGTAAAATTCACAGCTTTGTTCAAAATTCTTTTTGTTATGCTGATTGTCTGGCTAGTCATCCAGCTAAAAACTCTTGTGATCATATTGTTTATCGCATTCATCATCGCTACTGCTGTCCGACCAGTCGTCAAGACATTAGAAAAATATAAATTTAGCAAAGGACTTTCAGTAGGTATAATATATTTTTTATTAATTATAACTATTGCATTACTAATATATTTAATAGCAACACCATTGGCAAATCAGCTGATTGAATTAAGTAAAAATTTGCCTACATATCTTGATAGTGCTCAAAGAGATTATCCTATTTTAAATGGGTTTGATCTTAAAGATTATTTTTCAAATTTTACGTCAGGCCTTAATCAATCTGGTAAAAATCTTGGTGGAAGTCTCAATACTGCGTTAACCGCTGCATCTGGAGTATTTGATGTATTCACTTCAATATTAACAATTTTAATTCTTTCACTATATCTGACATTGGGGCTAGATAAAATTGTTGAAGGATTATTAAAATTCATTCCTAGAGTTAATCATGCCGATGTAATGCGAAATTATAATCGAGTAGAAGAACAAGTGGGTGCATGGTTGCGGGGACAGTTACTTTTAATGTTAGTAATAGGTGTTTTTACATATATTGTACTAAAAATACTAGGAGTTCCATTCTCGCTTCCTCTCGCGATTTTCGCGGGTTTAATGGAAATTTTACCAATAGTAGGACCGTTAATTTATTCCGTCGCGATAATATTAGTTGCGCTTACTGTCAGTCCAATTATAGCTATCTTTGCTGCAATCTCCTGTGTAATTATCCAGCAACTCGAAAGTAATTTGATAGTACCTGGAATTATGAAAAAAGCTGTTGGACTTTCGCCGGTGGCAACTATCCTAGCTATTTTAGCTGGAGGTACATTGTTGGGTATTATAGGAGCTTTATTAGCTGTACCAGTTACAGCAGTTTTGTCGGCATTGGTTCAGGATTTATTCGCTAAGGAATAAAATAATTCTAACGCGGAACTCTTGTCATTGTGGTCATTTTTTTTGAAAACAACCCTTAATTGAGATAATATATCAAATTATGTATTGATTAAATGGAATTTAAAGCAAAAAAGAAAACAAAAAAATTTTATATCAAAAAAATTTTTATCTTTATCGGAACACTGATTTTAATTTTCACAATTGGAGTAGAGATTTATTCGCCTTTTTATTTAAATAATTATCAAGATCTAGATATCAATGCCGAAGTAGCTAGAGTAGGTGGCGATTTTTATACAAAAGATGATAATAAAATGTATTATGCAGAATATAATGCACAAAAGCCTGATACCCTAATTTTTATACATGGCTATGGGGAAAGCTCATTTACTTGGAGATTACAAATAGCTAAATTAGCTGCAAGCTATCATATAATCACTTTTGATTTATTTGGATTTGGCATGTCTCAGCAGACAAAGTCAGAAAATATCGGTCTAGATTTTAGCGCAGATGTGATTTCCTCTTTTATTACGGAGAAAAAATTGCAAAACGTAACAATAATTGCTCACTCCATGGGTGGAATTGTTGCTCAAAGATTAGCTATAAAAAATCAAAACGACATCTCGGGATTGATTTTCATAAATACAATTGATGCAAAATATATGAATTCACATGGAAATATTTTAAAGCCTTTAGTAAATTTTCCATTAATAAAAAACCCTTTTGCAATGTGGAATTATTCTACTTTCATATCAAATGGTGTGAAACAGGCATATTACAACAAGGCTCTTGTTGATAAATTAGTGCTTGAGGGCTATGAAAAACCTTATCGTTACAAAGGATCTGTTGATGAGTCTGTAAAATTTTTAAACAGCAAGAATCCAGAAGAAATTGATTTATCACAAATAAAACAACTTTCATTATTTTATGCATCTGATAACGACGAAGTGATTAATTCAAGTGTCACTGATAATATCGCTAAAAAAATTCCTAATTCTACTGTCATTCATATTCCCAAAAGTGGACATTTACTAGTAGAAGAACAGTCCGACTTAATCAACGATGGAATAGGTAAATGGGTACAGGAAATCAAAGATAAGGCAAATATCGGATAATCTTTCTTCTTATTTACAGTCATTGCGAGGGACGAAGCAATCATTCACTGAATAAATATTAAAATATTTTTAAATTTTCCGATACTTAATTATTACAAAAGATTGCTTCATACCTCGCAATGACGACGATTTTAGTGTTATATTTATAAATAATTATTTCGCGATTGAGAAGATTTTCTAAATTTCACAATATACCAATATTAATTTTGCTTCTAACAGTTTTTCCGATTGGAATAGTTGTATCCGCGCAAGATGTAACAGCGCCTACAGAAATAAAATTTTCACCCAGAAATGTAGGTTCCGAGCAGATTTTTACACCAACCAAAATTATTGTAGTAAAACTAATACCAAGAATAACTGATACTGAAAAATTTCTTTTATCTCTAGATAATTTGTTTATTGATCAACTCAAACAAAATCAAAATTTGTTTTCATATATTTTTGCCGATGGTCATATGTACAAATTTCATGATTTAGATACGACATATTCTAGCAATGCAAAAACCGGCGTCACATCAGAGATTGGTTATATTGGAGATTTTCCAGCTCAAGATATAGCCAATTTAATGAGTGCTTTTAAGATTAAAAATATTTCTATGGGTAAAATAGAATTTAATAATAATTTGTTTAATGTAGTAGAAATACAGAACAAATTTCCATCTCTACCAGCAGCAAATAATAAATCGAATGTTTCTGAAGTGACCGCTGATTACAATGCGACACCAGATCCAGCATCGTTAATTAATGTATCAGTAAAATTCAAAAATAACACTGCATATCCGATTTATCATGGTGATGTAAGTCAGGTCGTAGCTTTATCTTTGGAGAAAGATAAAGAAAAAGCTTCAGATTTTTTCGTCAATGACAAATGGTATTCGCCATCTCGGACAGGTAACTTTTCAGAAACAAGAATCGGTCCTGGAGAATTTGGTACCTTGATTTTTCCAATCGTAGTACCGGCTGATGCGGAAGTGAAAACACAGGATTTTGTTCTCGGCCAAATTGATGGCAAAACTTTTGCTAATACAACATTTCAGATTAAATTATCCATTCCAGATCAAAAACAAAAATTAATCTCAGTTAAAAACAATTATCTTGGATTCGTTGGCGTACATGAGACAGCTGTTTATAATGCTAAAGTTTTAGGTTTTGTGAACGCCGGGACTCATTTGATCATTCTCCAAGATAATGGCACCTGGCTAAAAGTACGATTCCAAGGAGATAAAGAAGGATGGCTACAGTCATCTTTAATTACAAAATTGCCATAATATTTATATATTGTTATTTATCCAGATATAATAATATATAAGACATTCAAATGCCCTATAATATTTAGTTATAAAATATTATTTTTTATTCTAAAAAGATGTTTGTAGACGCAATATTTTATTATTGACATTTTCATACAATTGTAATTTTTTATTATAATATGATTATCACTTACTAGTAGTGAGTAATATAGGATATGATTTATCCGCATGGTTGCAATGTTTTTTGAAATGTTTTATATTATCCCATGTTGCAACGATAAGTTGCGATAAAATTTAAAAAAGGAGGTTAAACACTATGTTAAAACTAGACATTGTAAACAAGATTGCAAGCAAGTTGGGTCTTACTAAGAAATTAGCTGATCAAGCTGTTACTATGGTCTTTGATGAAATCACTTCAGCTCTTAAAAAAGGTGATTCTGTTCTTATTACTGGTTTCGGAAGATTCGAAGTCCGACCACGAAAAGCTAGAGAAGGAGTCAACCCACAGAATCCTACTCAAAAGATCAAGATCCCAGCTACCAAAGTACCAGCATTTAAAGCAGGTAAAAGTCTTAAAGCTCTTATTGCTAAATAAGATTTTTACATTAAGTTTTTGTGCATAAAAACTGCATAATGGTAATCTCAATAATCCCGCCAGTAAAATGGCGGGTTTTTTACTGTTATGAAAAACGTTATACCATTTCGCGTAAGTCCTTTAAGGGAATTGGACGTAGTCCATGTAGCTAATGAGAAATCTTACTAGTTCTTTTATCCGACGAGATTTAATTCAATTGGCAATTAAGAATAAACAATTTGAAATACCTCGCAATCACACAACAATGTTATAATAATGCCTTGACGTAATAACCATGTCCAGCATTACTAAAATTCATTTAAAATCAAATAATATTATTATACCTGATGTAATAAGTCAGATTAGAAAATACGCGGAATCTCATTCTGAGTTCTCGCTAATTATTACTGGCCCGACCGGCAGTGGAAAAACTAATCTTGCCCATCAGATTTTTGATCTCATTCCTTCTATGCTTATAAACGCCGATAGTAGGCAAATTTACACAGAGATAAACATTGGCTCAAATAAACCACATCTCACGTCTCACCTGGTTGTAGACTGCAACAACACTGCAGTAGCTGAAGAAAAATATATCTACTGGAATATGGATATTTTAAAACTGAGTGAAATATATAGTGCTCAAGATTATCGAACCGATGTGAGGAAAATGATTTTTTCACTTTATGATAAAAAAATATTGCCAATCATCGTCGGTGGATCTATGCATTGGATCAGTAGTTTAATGTCGGAAAGCATTTCACCATTTTATATTTCTGATTATGAAAAATATCTTCAACTATGTGAAAAGAGTTTAGAAGAATTACAAAAAATTTATCGTGAAATATATCCTAGCAATAAAATTAATGACTCAGACAGGCAAAATTCACGAAGATTGAGTCGAGCGATAGAATATTTTCAAATAACAAATAGATCTGTTTACGACGACACAATTCACGAAAAAAATATTATAAATTTTTTAATTATAGAATTACAAATCGATCGAGTAGAGCACAAAGAAAAAATACGAAATAGTGTTACAGAAAGGATTAATAAAGGCTGGATTGAAGAAGTAAAAAATGCATTAGAAAAATATCCCGATTCAAATATTGTAAATAAGCTCGGTCAAGGATTTAGAATTATCGCCGAAAGCGATTTTAATAATATCAATAAAGAATATTTAATCGAGAAAATTACTAATGCCGAGATGATTTATGCGAAAAAACAGATCTTGTAATTTATTCATTGTCATTTCGAATCCCGCACAGCGGGCGTATTCCATGAGAAATCCCGTAGGAAATCTTATCGATAATATTTTTCTGAACCGATTCTTTGGAACTGAGTGATTGAAGAGTAAGTTTAATAATA
>Ga0123336_10000620_pt1 | contig 34721 bp, 26 predicted proteins | sample SSSSmetaG_FD_96466 | JGI IMG/M metagenome (GOLD analysis project Ga0123336, IMG submission 96466) | Glacier valley bacterial and archeal communities from Borup Fiord, Nunavut, Canada, to study Microbial Dark Matter (Phase II) - ​SSSS metaG | ecosystem: Environmental > Aquatic > Freshwater > Ice...
CCGCAACCCGTCACATTATGCCAGCCATCCCGCACCGCATCTGCATCTACTCAAAAGATGTCAGCAACATCACCGGCAAAAGTGAGCGCCACGCCCGCGCCCTGCTCAGCCGCATCCGCACCACCCTCGGCAAGGCCCGCGGCGACCTCGTCACCGTCCACGACTTCTGCCAGGCCACCCACCTGCGCCCCGAAGACGTAAAACAGTTCCTCCTCAACTAACTTCACCCCAGATGAAGCGCCCATTCCCCGGATATACGTCGGACATAAAGCACAAAAAGCGCCAGTGAGTGATAGCGGGTTCTGATGCCGCCGCCTTCTCAAACCCACAGGTTTATCGGCGAAAATCCCTCCCTCCTCCCCTCCCAAACACGTCAGGCAACGATTTGCCAAATAGCCACCAACTCATTTTATTCGGTTTCACCTCACTAGTTTTTTCAAGGGACCTCTAAAGGGACCTGATATTATCAGGATGCCACAATACTCTATTAATAAGCATTTTACAAATCATTGGTGGGTTCCTGCATCTCCACTTTAAACCCCGTTTGCAACGTGCAGACGGGGTTTTTTGGTTTTCATGGGCCGGCGCGGCAACTGCTCCGATAATGCCCACGCGGAAACCTTTTGGAGCCGTTTTAGCCCAGCCAGCCCTGGCTGGCGGCGGCCTTTACCAGGGCGGCGGTGTTTTTCGACCCGGTTTTCTCCATGATGTTTTGGCGGTGGGTTTCCACGGTGCGCGGGCTGGTGTAGAGCTTTTCGGCAATTTGGGCGGTGGTGAGTCCGTCGGCTACCAGCCGCAGAATTTCCAGTTCCCGCGCCGAGAGGCCGCCCGTGGGCTTGGCGGCGGGCTCCGGCGCCCGGCCCAGCAATTTCTCCAGCATGGTCAGGCCCAGTTCGGAGCACAGGAAGCGCTTGCCGGCGGCCACGGCCCGCACGCCCACCACGATTTCGTCGTGGCCGGCGTTTTTGAGCACGTAGCCCGAGGCCCCGGCCGCGAGCACCTGCCCGACGGCGCGCTCGTGGTCGGCCATGGAGAGTATCAGCACCCGCACGTCGGGAAACTCGGCGCGCAGCCGCAGGGTGGTGGCCAGGCCGTCGAGCCCCGGCATGTGCAGGTCCAGCAGCACCACGTCGCAGGGCGTGGCGGGCAGCTGGGCGAGCAGCTGCCCGCCGTTTTCGGCTTCGCCGACCACCTGCAGCTCGGCCTCCTGCTGGAAGAGCGCGCGCAGGCCGTCGCGCAGCACGGTGTGGTCATCGACGAGGAACAGGCGTATCATGAGGCGGGGGAAGCGGGTAGGGGAATGCGGATGCGAACGTACGCACCGCCGGTGGAAGCGGCACCCGTTTCCAGCTGCCCCCCGAGCAGGGCCACCCGGTCGCGGATGGTGCGCAGGCCCAGGCCCGGGCTGTTGGCCGGGCCCTGCGCAAAGCCCACGCCGTTGTCTTCGGCCCGCAGCAGGGCCCAGCCGGGCATGGTTTCCAGCTCCAGGGCGGCGGCGGTGGCCCCGCGGGCGTGCTTCACGATGTTCTGGGCCAGCTCTTGGGCCATGCGGTAGAGGGCCATTTGCAGGGCCGGGGCCAGCGGGGCGGCGTCCTCGTCGAGCTGCACTTGGCAGTGGAACCGCAGCGTCGGGCTGCTCATCTTGCCGGCAACGTCCTGCAGGGCGGCGGCCAGGCCAAACTCGGCCAGCACCATCGGCACCAACTCGTGCGAGAGGACCCGGGTCTGGCGGATGGCCTCGCCCAGGAGCTGGTCGGCCTCGTTGCGGGCGGCCGCCAGGGCCGGAAGCGTGTGCAGCGCCGGGGCGTGCAGCCGGTCGAGGCACAGCTTGGTGGCGTACAGCATCTGGCCGATGCCGTTGTGCAGGCTCTCGGCCATGCGCCGGCGCTCGGCTTCCTGGGCGGCCTGCACCGCTTCGAACAGGGCCTGCTGCTGGGTCAGGCGCAGGCGCAGGTTGTCGGCTTCGAGGCGCTGCAGCTGGCTGATGTCCAGGTCCACACCCAGCACCCGCACGGGCTGGCCCGCCTCGTCGTGCAGCACCACCACCTTCAGGCGCACGGTCTTCACCTGCCCGCCCACGCGCAGGCGTAGGGTTTCCTCAAAGTTGGCGCAGCCCGTGGTCAGGCAGCGCACGAACTGCTCGGCCTGGGGTCGGTCTTCATCCACCACGAAGTCGAGGTAGACGCGCGGCTCGATGGCTTGCCCCAGGGGCAGGCCGAACAGCCGGTACATGCCCTCCGACCACAAAAACTCCCGCGTCAGCAGGTCGTAGTCCCAGGAGCCCAGGCCGGCCACGGCTTCGGCCTGCTCCAGCAGGCGCAGGGTGCGCAGGCGCTCCTGCTCGGCCTGCTTGCGGGCCGTGATGTCCTCGCCCACCACCAGCACGCCGTCGCCGAGCGGGGTGGCGTTGCTGCGAAACCAGCCCGTGAGTTGCCTGTCGTCGTACCGCGCTTCCCGGTCTTCGCGCGCGCCCGTTTCAATCACGCGGCGAAAAGAGCCCATAAAGCCGGTATTCTCCGCTTCTGGAAACAACTCCAGGTAGCGCTGCCCCACCATGCTGCGCTTGCCGCCGAGCTGCTCGGTAATGGAATTGACGAAAATATACTCCAAATCCACGATGTGGCCGCTTTCGTCGCGGATGGCTCCGAACGCGCTGATGTAGGACGACTGCGATTCGGCAACGCCGTGCAGCAGGTCGCGGCTTTCGCGCAGCTCCTGGGTGCGCGCGGCCACCTGCTGCTCCAGTTGTTCGCGGTGCCGCTCCTCGGCGTGGCGCAAGGCTTCCTCGGCCTGTTTGCGGGCGGTAATGTTGGTGAACAGCAAGGCGACGCGGTACGGCGCCGGCCCTTCCAAATCCAGGGGATAGGCGTACACGTCGAACCAGCGGCCCAGCACCTGCGCGTGCTGCTCGAAGCGGACAGCCTCGCCGGTCAGGGCGACCCGTTCGTAGCGCTCGTACCAAATGTCTTCCAACTCCGGCATGACGGTGCGCATGGTTTCGCCGGTGAGCAAGGCGGCCTGGGGCATGCTGGTCAGGCGCTCCACCTGGGGGTTTACTTCCAGCCAGCGAAAGTCGGCCGCCCGGCCCGGCCCGGCGGGCAGCACCTCCCCGACGCCAAAGCCCTGGTCCATGGTTTCGAACAGGGTACGGTACTTGGCTTCCGATTCTCCCAGCGCCACCTCGGCGCGGGCGCGCTCGATGCGGGGGAAAATCCGGTGGGCCACCTCTACCAGGAGGTTGACCTCGTCGGGTCGCCAGTCGCGCGGGCTGGGGAGGAAGGCGGTAATGAGGCCCGGCCACGCGCTCTCGTTCAGTATGGGAACGGCGACGAACGCCCGCAGGCCGATGGCCCGGTACGCCTCCGTGTCCACCCGGGGGTCCGTGTCCGTGTCGCGGATGACAATGGCCTCGCCGGCGCGGGCGGCGCGCAGGAACTCCTGGCTCAGGTAGTCGCCCGCCCGGTAGATGCCGCGGGGACTCGGGAGCCCCTCGCGCTCCCAAGCGGAAGCGACGGTAAAGCGCGCTTCCGCCGGTTCGTCCCCCGCGGCCAGCTCCACGTCCACGACGTTGAAGAAGCCGACCCCCAGGTAGGCGTCGAGGTGCTCGCCGGTGGCCCGCACGATTTCGTCGGGACCGTCCAGCACGGCCAACGCCTGGGACAGCTCGTCGAGGAAGGCGGCGTGGTTTTCGTGGCGCTTGCGGGCGGTGATGTCGGTGAAGATGCTGGCGAAGCGGCGGCTGCCCGCGCCGCCCACGCGGGCCACGTACATTTCAATCCAGCTGTCGAGCGGCGCAAAGTAATTTTCAAACCGCACGCCCTCGCCGGTTTCCAGCACTTGCCCGTACGCCTCAAACCAGGTGCTTTCGGCGGCCGGAAAAACCTCTCTGGCGCGCCGCCCCGCTCCCCCCGTCGTGCGCGTGATGCGGTCGTAGCTCGGGTTCGTTTCCAGCATCAGCGCGTCGGTGGGCCGGCCCTGCTCGTCGTAGAGCAGCTCGCTGATGACAAAACCTTCGTCGATGGAGGTGAACAGCGTGTGGTATTTTTCTTCCGACGCGGCCAGGGCTGCTTCGGCGCGGGCGCGCTCCAGCCGGGTCCAGATGCGGGCGGTTACCTCCCGAATCAAGTCGATTTCATCCGCGCGCCAGTCGTGGGGTTCGGCGCGGTACGCCACGAGCAAGTAGCGCCACTCGCCGTCGCGCACCAACGGCATGCTCACAAACGAGCCGATGTTCAGGGCCGCGTACTGCGCGCCGTCGGTCAGGGGGTCGGCGAATACGTCGCGAATGACGACGGCCTCGCCGGCGCGGCACCGCCGCAGCACCTCGGGGGCCACAAATTCGTCCATCCGGTAGGTGCCGAGCAGGCTCGGCATGCCGGGCCGGTGCCAGCCGTGCCCGATGATGCCGACCTGCGCCGACTCCAACAATTCGACGAAGGCGCAAGCCGACAAGCCGAGGTGGGCGGCAAGCTTGGCGCCCAGCACGTTCAGGGTGTCGTCGATGTTCGTCAGCCGGGCCAGCTCGTCGCTGACGTCGGCCAGGAAGGTCAGGTTGGCCTCTTGGCGCTTGCGCTCGGTGATGTCGGTGTAAACGACGACCACCTCGCGGCTGTCCACGCCGCCGACGCGGGCCGCATACACGTCCCACACGCGGCCGACCACCGCCGCGCCATCCTCAAACCGCGCCGGCTCGCCGGTCTGGGCCACCCGGCCGTAGGTTTCCAGCCAGAAGGGTTCCAGGGCGCTGCCGAAGACTTCGCTGCTCTTCTTGCCGATGATTTCCGGGGTCAGCCCGGTCATTCTGATATTCGCCGGGTTGACGGTGAGGAAGCGGAAGTCAACGGCGTTGTCGTGCTCGTCAAAATGCAGCTCAATGGTGCTTACGCCTTCGTAAATGGAATCGAACAGCGTCCGGTACTTTTCCTCCGACGCGGCGAGGGCATGTTCGGCGCGGACGCGCTCCACGGCGGCCCAGGTGCGCTCGGCCACTTCGGCGGCCAGGGTGGCTTCGGCGGCGGTCCAGTCGCGGGGCACGTTTTGCACCAGGCACAACACCCCGGCCGCCTGCCCGTTTTTGCCCACGGGCACGTTGAGGCAGGAAATCGCCTGCAGCTGCACGCAGAGCTGGCGCAGGCCCTCGTCCACCGACTCATCCTGGCGCACGTCGCGCACGCTGAACGGCCGGCCGGCTTTGATGGCGGCTTGCAGCAGGGCAAAGTCGGCCAGCGGGTAGGTGCCGGCCAGCGGGGGCAGCCCGTCAGCGGCCGCGTCGCGCCGGATGATGCCCTGGCCGCCCTCGATTTCGACGTAGTAGCAGCGGTCGGCGGCGAAGTGCTGCCGGGCCAGGCGCGTCACAGCTTCCTGCAGGGCCACCGGGTCGGTGAGCGGGCCCAGCGCGTCGGTTAAAAGCAGCCGGAAGGCGTCGGCGGCAGCGGCGGAGCGCAGCTGCTCTTCGGCCTGCTTGCGCGCGGTGATATCGTTGAAAAGCACCGCCACCTGGCAGGCCTCGGGCGCGCCCACCCGGAAGGTGTGCGCGTCGAACCAGCGGCCCACCTGCGGCACGTAGTGCTCCAGGTGGGCCGATTCGCCGGTGCGGACCACCCGGCCGTAGGTGTCGAACCAAAACGGCTCCAGGTCGGGCATCAGCTCGCGCGAGGTTTTGCCCTGCGCGCCCTCGGGGATGCCCGACTGCCGCGAAAACGCCGGGTTCAACTGCTGGTAGCGGAAATCCACGACGTGCTCCCCGGTAGCGTCGAACAGGATTTCCAGCACGCAGAAGCCCTGGTCCATGCTGTGGAACAGGGCGTGGTACGGGTCGGGGGCGGGCACCGGCTCGCCCGGCGGGTGCGGGGCGGCGGCCCCGGGCTGCCTGGGTCCGGGGGCGAGTGACGGGCGCTGGAGAAGGTCGGCCCGCTCGGTGGAGTCATTGTCGGACGGTTCCATGCGAAAGCGGGCGGAAGGTAAACAGCGCAAAATTGGCTTTGTGCTTCACAATCTTACGCACATTTCTTTGGAACAGCCATGCCCGTTTTTAGTAAGCTGGACGCTAGAAATACCTTGTGCAAAAGCCGATGAAGCAGCGCCGGCCGACGGCAGCTGCGGTAGCTCATTCCAGTATTTTGGGTGCGCACCAACCGGCAAGGAACCGGGCGGCGGGGCCGCCAAAAGGCTTTCTGCTCAGGCCAGCGCCGCCGCGTCGTCGAGAGTGGGCACGATGAGCAGGTGGGCCCCCGAGCCGGCCAAGGCCTTGCGCAGGGCGCGTTCGACGGCGGCGGGCACCCGGCAGAGCACCAGGCGCGCGTGGCGCCGGCGCAGGCGCTGCTGGCAGGCCCACAGCAGCCAGGCCGCCGTGGCCGACAAGGTGTCGAGCAGGCGGCGGTCGACCCACACGGCCGGTTTGCCGCTGCGGCAGGCCTGGGCCAAGTGCGTTTCCAATTCGGTTTCGGCCGTGGTTGGGGTGGCGGCGGCCGTCGGGGCCAGGGCCAGCAAGTAGCTGTTGGGAAACGGCTCGTGGAAAACAACCATGACGGCGGACGTGAGGTGGAAAAATAATACCCAAAGTTCCGCGCCGACAACTACTTTTTTGCCCGCATTTTCCCGGAGATTTAGCTGGGGGATATACGTAGTTTGGGCCCGCCGCTGCCGGGGCGGCGCAGTGTATGGCGCGGGCCCGCGGCAACTGGCCGGAAGTTGAAAACGAGCCGCTTGGCGGGCGCCGGTGCCGACGCGGCTTAGCCGGCGGGGTGGCCGAAGTGCTGCTGCAGCACCTGCTGGATTTTTTCGGCGGTGAGGGGCTTGGTGAGGAAGCCGGCCACGGGCAACCGGTTGACGCGCTGCACATCGGCCGGGTGCAGCGAGGTGGTGAGCATGACGATGACAATCGGCGGCTGGACCAGCGGGCGCCGCTGATACATTTCCAGAAACGCAAAGCCGTCCATGACGGGCATGTTGATGTCGAGGAAAATCAGGGCCGGGCAGGCGGGTGCGTCGGGGGCGGTGCAGGACGTGGCCAGCAGGTCCAGGGCTTCCTGGCCGTTGCCGGCCTCGCGGACCTGCGCCGTGACATTCAGGCGCTGGAGCAGCCTGCGGTTGAGGTAGTTGGTGGTGGGGTCGTCGTCGACGAGCAGGGTGCAGCGGATGGCGGGCATGAACGGGCAGCGGCCGCGGCCGCGGGAAAGCTTAGTGGGGAAAATAAATGGAGAAGGTGGTGCCCTCCCCGACCCGGCTTTGTACTGTGATGTTGCCGCCCGCGTTTTCCATGATGCGCTTGACCATGTACAGGCCGAGGCCGGAGCCTTCGACGTGGGTGTGCAGGCGCTGGAACATGGCAAAGAGCTGCGTTTCGTGGGCCAGGTCCAGGCCCAGGCCGTTGTCCTGCACTTCGAGCACCGTAAAACCGTCGGCCTGGTGGCAGCGCACGCGCACCTCGGGCACCCGGTTGGGGTGGCGGTACTTAAGAGCGTTGCTGAGCAGGTTGTAGAGGACGGAGCGCAGGTTCTTTTCTGCGAACCGAAGCGGGGGGCACGCCGCCACGCGCAGGTGCAGCCGCCCGCCGGTTTGCCGGAGCAGTGGGGCCAGGTCCTGGCGCACGTCTTCGAGGACGGGGGCCAGCGCCACCTGCGCCACGGGCGGGTCGTGCTCTTTTTGCAGCTTGCTCACAGCCGTCAGGTGCTCAATGGTGCGCTGGAAGCGTTCCACCGACTCCTGCATCAGGTCCAGGATGTAGGCCACCTCCCCCGTGGGGGGCTGCTCGGGCAGCTCGTGGCGCAGGGTGTCGAGCAGGCCCTCGATGTTGGTGATGGGAGCCTTGAGGTCGTGCGAGGCGGTGTAGATGAAGTTGTCCAGGTCGACGTTGGTGCGCGTGAGCTGGGTGTTGGCGGCGGCCAGCTCCTGGTTGAGGCCTTCCACTTGCCGGCGGGCTTCCACCTGCTCGGTGACTTCAAACGCAAAGACCAGGATGCCGTCGACCTGCCCCTGTTCGTCGCGCCGCCCCTGGTAAAGGAACGTGAAGTACCGGTTTTCCAGCACGCCGTCGGCGGGCCGCGCGACGGGGATGAGCAAATCCTGCTCCTCGTGCGTGCGGCCCGTGGCAAACACCTGCCGCAGCATCGTTTCGACGGGCGTGCCGACGATTTCCGACAGGACCTCAAACACGGAGCGGCCGAGCAGCGCGCGGCCCGGCAGCAGCCGCTGGTAGCCGGGGTTCACAAACTCAAACACCAGCGCGGGGCCCGCCAGGATGCAGATGCCGGCGGGCGCTTCCTGAAACAGGCCGAGGAGGCGTTGGCGCTGGACTTCGCGGTCCCGGCGGGCCAGCACTTGTTCGGTGACGTCGTAGGCAAAGATGGAAACGCCGACAATTTCATCGGCCTCGCGGTACGCCTGGTAGGTGAAGTTGTAGTAGGCCGTGCGCGGGGCCTGCCCCGCGGGGACGGCCGCCGCGAAGGGCAGCTCGGTGCCGAAGAAGGTTTCGCCGGTCTGGAACACCCGGTCGAGCAGGGCGCCAAAGCCCTGTTCCACCATGTCGGGCGCGGCCTCGGCGAGGGTCCGGCCCACCAACTGGCGGCCGGAAAAGATGGCCCGGAAGGCCGGGTTCACGTACTCGAAGCGGTGGCCCGGCGTGCGCAACAGCGCCACCAGGGCCGCCGTCTGCTCAAACACCTGGTAGAATTCTTCCCGTTCCCGCACGCGGCGTTGGGCGGTGGCCAGCAAATCGGCCTGCAAGGCCAGCGCCTCCCGGGTGCGCGCCTGCACGCGGGTTTCGAGCTCCTCGTTGAGCTGCTGCAGCTGCTGGCGGGCCAGGACTTGCTCGGTTACCTCCGAAGCCACCACGGTCACGCCCGTGACGCGGCCGTCGGCTTCGCGGCGGGGCTGGTACACGAAGTCCCAGTACACGGTGTCGCGGCGGCCCCCGCGGTCGATGGTGGAGGGCATTTCGTGGGCCACGTGCGGGGTGCCGGTAGCCACGACCTGGTCGAGCAGCTCCTCGAACCCCTCCCCCACGATTTCGGGCAGCAGCTCGAACAACGGGGTGTGGAGCGCCTGGGCCGGCGTGCGGCCCCACATGCGCAGCACGGCGGGGTTGGCCAGCTGCACCCGGTAGCGCGGCCCCTCGAACACGGCCAGCGCCACCGGGGCCTGCTCAAAGAGGCGCGCCAGCTCCTCGCGCTCGCGCTGGGCCTCGGCGCGGGCCTGCTGCTCGGCGGCCTGGGCTTCCCGCAAGGCGACTTCCACGGCCGTGCGGGGCTGCTCGGCGGTGTCGGTGAAGCTGACGACGAGCAGCTCGCCGTGGCGCTGGGCGGCCAGGTGGTAGTAATTGTCGAGGCCGTCGTGCTGGTAGTTGACGTCGTAGCGGCCCGCGGTACCCGCCTCGAACGTGTCGCGGTAAAAGGCCATTATGTCGGTGTCGACCGCGCTGGGGTACAGGGTCAGGAACGTTTCCGTGGGGCACTCGGGCAAGCGCAGCATCCGCTGGGCGGCGGGGTTGAGCTGCACGTAGGCCCAATCGACGAGGCGGGCCGGGCCGGGGCCGAACACGGGCCGGAACAGGATGACCCCGGTCAGCGAAACCTGGAGCAGCGTTTGAAACAGCCCATCGGAAGCAACGGCGGGCACGGGAGCAGCAGGGGGCATAGGCGATGGGCGAAAGCCGGGTTGCGTACGACGGCCGGCGGAGTTCACGGGAAAGCGGTGGTACGGTCGAGTAAAGATGGCAACAGTTGGAAAGAAATAATAGTGTTTCTACTGAGGAGCTGGGTAGCGCGGCGCCCCTGATGAAAACGCAGAGGCAAACGGCGTTCCCTTAGCTCACTGATGGCGGCAGACACGCCACCCGGTGGAAGCACCACATCGTGGAAAAAGCCACGGGCGGGCCGGGTGGTTTGCGCCGGCGGGAGACAAACCAATGGCCCCGAATTCGCTAATTCTACTATTCCCGCGGTTCAACCTACTCCCAAAGCAGTCCCTACGCTCCCACCCGCGGCCCCTGACCCTGCGAGGGAACGGACGATGTCGGCGCGGGCGCGCCAGGACCTGACGCTGGTAGCGGCGGCGCTGGCCGGGCGGGCTGGCGCCCATGAGGAGCCACTGCGGCACTGCCGCACGGCGGTGTGCCACCTGGTCCTCCGCATCGTGCCGCAGTCCGACGATGCGGAGGACGCCGAGAAATTCCGCTTCCTAACCCGGATTGTGTGGGAAACAGTGTCCCTGTGCGGCCACGGCGGCCGTTCACGTTGCCCGGTGTGCCTGGCTGAATACCCCGTAAGCTTGAAGCTGTTTGGTAACTTGTCAGTACGTCAGGCAGCGTGCAGGTAAGTCCATTGGGGAAACGATTATGAGTAGCAGTGGCCTGCGAGAGGCCTTGCTACGTGGCTCCATTTCGGGTTATCAAACAGCTTTTGAGTAAAATCAGAAAGGCGCAATGGGCGGTTATAAATGACGGGTCAGGAGCAAGCCGCCGTAGGAATACCCGTTGACGTTGCGGCCCTGCATGGGGATGGCGGACACCCCCGTGCCGTGCAGCTTTTTGTAGAAGTGCAGCACCGCCACGCCGGCCGTTGCGCCCACGGCGCAGCCAATCGCGGCGCCGGTAAAATCCTGGGGTGGCACGGTGGCCGCATCGTAGCTGGCGGCGGCGCTGCGGTGCAGCCGGGGCACCAGCACGCCCACCGTGGCGCCCACGGCGTAGCCCACCAGGTTGTCGGTGAGGAAGTGCTTGCCGGCCCGGATGCGGAAGTAGGCCACCACGGCCGGCACGGCGGCAGCGGCGCCCCACACGTAGGGCTGGGCGCGCGAGTTGGGGTTGAAGTCGTGAAAAACCTGGGCCGCGAAGAAGGTAGCCGTGGCCGTGTGGGCGGTGTGTCCGCCGAAAAACGAATCGGTGGCAACGGGCCCGCCGCGTTTGCTGCCGCCCTCAGCGCCGTACAGGTAGGGACGGTAGCGGTACACGGTACCCACGGTGAGGGTAAAAATGGCGGCCGTGGTGGTCATGGTTTCCAGGTACAGGCCGGCCACCTGGCCGTAGCGGCCGTGCACGTTGGGGTCGAACGCCAGCAGGGCCGGCACCAGCGCCAGCGTGCCGTAGCAGAGGGCGTCGCTGGTGGTCTGGGCTTTGTCACTGTAGGCACCGGCTGAGAATCGGTCGATTCTCAACACCTTTCCGCGGTCCAGGGTGGCCAGCTCGGCCTCCGTGGCCACGCGCTTGTGCTGCACCAGCAGCAGCCCCGCGGCGCTCAGGCCCGCCAGCCCGAGCGTGATGGGGGCTTCCGCAACGAACCGGGTGCGGTAGGGCGACGGGGCCTGTTGGGCCGGGGCGACGGGGCTACAGCCCAGCCCCGTGGCACCAACGAGCAGGAGCGCAGCGAAACGGTTCATTCAAATACAAGTGAAAGGCAATGGCGCAGGGCTCTGCGGCGGGAACCCTTGGCCCTGGTACGGAGTATTCAGTGGCCAAGGTCGGGCCGGGCCAGTCCGGGCAGCAAGTTCTGTGCGCGGGCGGTCGCACACCCTGCGGACAATCGGGCGGGCGCCTGATTTATGCCATACTTTGGGGCGGTAGCTTGTTGAAATCTTGATTTGTTGAGCGAGCAGGCCTTCCGCTTCCCGACCTGAAAGCTTAGCTGGGCCACCTGGCATTTTCAACTCGCTGTCCTTATAATAGTTACCGTATTCAGCACGCTGGCCTTTGAGCGCCCCTTTCTGAAACAAGCCAACGGCGGGCGGCACGCGCTGCGTTTCCTCACCGCCGCCCTGGGGGCCACTACGGTGGCCCTGGCGCAGGGCTCGGACGCGGTGGGCGTGTTCACGCCCGACGACGTCTCGGCCCCCTTACTGGAACAGTTGCGGGCGCACGGCGTGCGCCACATGGCCGTGCGCGGCGCCGGCTACGACAACGTGGACCTGGCCGCCGCCCACCGCTTGGGCATCCAAGTAGCCAACGCGCCCGACTACTCGCCCCACGCCGTTGCCGAGCACGCCGTGACGCTGATGCTGGCCCTGTGCCGGCACCTGCGCCAAGCCGACCAGCAGCTGCGCGTCAACGATTTCAGCCTCGACCAGCTCATCGGGTTTGACTTGTTCGGCAAAACGGTGGGCATCCTGGGCGTGGGCCGCGTCGGCGCCGTGGTGGCCGGCATTCTGCACGGCTTCGGGTGCGAGCTGCTGGGGTGGACGCGCGGCCCATGGCAGGGCCAAACAAATCCGGATGCTTTAGCCAGGTTACAGCCCAATGAGGCCAACCGGCCGGATGCCGCAGCAAGGAATCCACCAGCTAACTGATTCGGTCATAAAAAAATTTGAAGAATAATTTACAATTATTTGAATAGCTCATAATTTCTCATACATTTGAACAATATCGTTCACTAACAGCCATTATGGCATTTGGAAAAGATTATGATGTGATAATTACAAGTTTTTTAAATTTGTAATTGTTAATAATTATTTTCTTTTTTCTGGTATAATTCATATTTTTTATCAAGCCTTCTTTTTTCACTTATGAAACAATTTGACTTTGTTGGAAACGAATGGTACCCGGTAACTGCTGCCTCGGACATTCGAAATTGGCTGGGCCGCCGGCCGGCCCTGTTCATTCTGCTGCTGTGCTTGTTGCTGGGCGCGGGCGCTGCCACTCCGGCGCAGGCCAGCCACTACCGCTACGGCACCCTCACGTGGCGCACCGTACCCGCCGACCCGACCAAACTAACCGTGGAATTTAAGGTGAGCCGGGCGTACCGGCGCAGCGCCACCGCGTTTGCCAACGTCACCGTGGGCTCGACGGTATCGGCCGAGACCCTGGATTTTGGCGACGGCACCACCGGTTCCATCACCCTGACGGTGACTTCGCTGGACATTGCGGGCGGGGTGTTCTACGGCGAAGCGTCCATCGTTCACACCTACGCGGCGGCCGGCAACTACCAGGCGTTTTTCTCGAGCTGCTGCCGCCTGAGCACCTTGGCCAACAACGCCGACGGCACGTGGTACGTGAGCACCCTGGTGAACGCGGGCTCGGGCAATAGCTCGCCGGTCTCGACGGTGTCGCCGGTAGTGAACCTGGCCACGGGGCAGGCCGCTGCCTCGTTTCTGCTGCCGGCGAGCGACCCCGACGGCGACGCGCTGACCTTCTCGCTGGCTACCCTGGCCGACTTTAATGGCAACGCCTTCACCAACGCCCCCGGGCTGGCCGTGAACGCCGCCACGGGCCTGGTCACCTTCGCCACCACCGGCCTGGCGGTGGGCCAGATGTACAACGCCATCATCAAGGTGAGCGACGGCCGCACCAGCATTCTGGTCGATTTTCTCCTGAACATCACGGGCTCCTCCAACGCCCCGGTCTTTGACTACAGCGTCACCCCGCCCAACGGGTTTGTGTACCGCATCGCGCCCGGCCAGCCGCTCGCGTTTGGGGTGCGCGCCACCGACGGCGACCCCGGCGACACGGTGCGCCTGCAGGCGTTTGGCCTGCCGGTGAGCGCCACCACCGCGCCCGCGTTCCCCTTGAGCGGCAACCCGGTGCAAACCACGTTTTCCTGGACGCCCACGGCGGCCAACCTGGGCACCAGCGTCATCAACTTTGTGGCCCGCGACCTGACCGGCGTGCAAGCCTCCACGTCGGTGACCGTGGAGGTGAGCCTGCGGCCGCGCTTCGACGTGCCGCCCACGCCCGCCGACCACAGCCTGGTGCAGGTGACGCCCGGCACGGTGCTGAGCATTCCGGTGCAGGCCTCGTCCCCGGTTGCCACCGACCTGGTGCGCATTGCCGGCGTGGCCGGCGCCCCGGCGGCGATGGCCTTCGGGCCCGCGCTGCCCACCGCTGCCGCCAACCCCACCCGCACCCAGCTGAGCTGGACGCCGGTGCTGGCCGACTGGGGCCCGCACGCGGTGACGGTGACCGCCAGCAACCCCGCCAACCAACAGGTTACGCACACGCTGGACTTCGTCATTAATTCGGCGCCCTCGTTCACTTCGCAGCCCGGCGGCCTGACGCGGCTGGTGGGGCAGGCCTTCACGTACAGCGTCGCCGCTACCGACCCCGACTTGCCGTACGGCGACCGGCTGGCGGTGGTGGCCCCGACGCTGCCGGCCTGGCTCACGCTCGTGGACAACGGCAACGGCACGGCCACGCTCAGCGGCACGCCCGGGCTGGCCCAGGTGGGCACCCACCACGTGGTGCTGGAAGCGGAGGACACCTACCACCACGGCAACAGCTACGCCGACGTGCTGCAGGCGTTCGACATCGTGGTGGCGCCGGTGCCCGCGCCAGTGTGCGCCCTGAAGCTGACCGCCACCGGCACCAACGTGAGCTGCAACGGCTTGCGCAACGGCAGCATCGCGCTGGCGGCCACGGGCACGACGGGCGCCCTGACTTTTGCCTGGACCGGCCCGAACGGCTACGCCAGCACGGCGCAGAACCCCGGCGGCTTGGCCGCGGGCACCTACGCCGTGACGGCCCGCAGCACCGCCGGCTGCTCGGCTTCGGCCCAGGTGACCATCACCGAGCCCGCGGTGCAAATGCCCCAGATTACCTGCGGCAGCAACGTGGTGGTGGCCAGCCCGGCCGGCAGTTGCGGCGCGGCCGTGGCCTACGCCGTGCCGGTGGGCAGCCCCGGCTGCCGCCCCGTGACCACCACCCGCACCGCCGGCCTGGCCAGCGGCGCGGTGTTTCCGGTGGGCGTGACCACCGTGACCTACACGGCCACCGACGACGCCGGCCACGCCACCAGCTGCAGCTTTACGGTGCGCGTGAACGACGTGACGCCGCCCGTGGTGCGCACCCGGGCCGTGGCCGTGGCCCTGGTGAACGGCGTGGCCGTGGTGACGCCGGCCCAGGTGAACAACGGCAGCACCGACGCCTGCGGCATTGCCACCCTGAGCCTGAGCCGCACGTCCTTCACCTGCGCCAACCTGGGCGCCAACGCGGTGACGCTGACGGCGACCGACGTGCACGGCAACGTGGCCAGCGCCCCGGCCGTGGTGACGGTGACGGGCACGCCCGCGCCGGTGACCATCCGCATCACCCGGGCCAACAACGTGTACACCAGCGGCCCCAACACCACCGTTTACCTAGGCTACGGAGCGCAGTCGCTGCAGCTCACGGCCAGCGGGGGCACCGCCTACCGCTGGAGCCCGGCCGCCGGCCTGAGCAGTGCCACGGTGGCCAACCCGGTGTTTGCGCCCAAGGCGGCGGGCACCTACACCTACACCGTGACCGCCACCACCGCGGGCGGCTGCAGCGGACAAGCCTCCGTGACCCTGCGCGTGGTGGACGTGCGGTGCGGTCGTTGTGAGGAAGACGACGACGACGACCACGGCGATGGCGACGACCACCACCTCGTTGCGAGTGGCCACGACACCCACGCCGAGGGCGACGACCACGGCGACGGCGACCACCACGACCACGCGATTAAGTACAAGGTGCTGGTGTGCCACAACGGCCACGCCATCTGCATCTCGCCCAACGCCGTGCCGGCCCATTTGCTGAACCCCAAGCACCACGACACGCTGGGCAACTGCGGGGGCATTGAGCCGCCGCACCACGGCGATGGCGACGACGACCACGAACACGGCGACGACCGGAGCGACAAGCAAACGGCCGCCGGGGCCAACGGCGAAAAAATGGTGCTCGAGGCCTTCCCCAATCCGTTTACCACGAGTGCCGTGGTGCATTTCCGGGCGTTGGCTTCGGCGCCGGCCCAGGTGCGGGTGTACGACAAGACGGGCCGCCTCCTCGCCACGCTGTTTGATGGCGTGACCGAGCGCGGCCGCGACTACACGCTCACGCTGAACGACGCCCAGCTATCGACGGGGCTGTACCTGTGCCGCTTCGAAAGCCAGGGCCAGACCCAGACCCAGCGCCTGATGGTGGCCAAGTAACGGCCAGCCTGGTTGCCAAAAAAGCCCTTCGACGCGCGTCGAAGGGCTTTTTTGTTGTCGACTGAAGCGCGCTGCGCCCGGCCCTGGCGGGGGCCGGTTGTGGCAAAATAAGCGCGGCCCTTTCGTCAACCCGCCAAACCTGCATTTTCGGGGCGGGCAGGGCATCCGCGTTGTTTTTAAAACGCCCGCCGGCAGAGCCGCGCCGAACGGCCCTCGCACCGTGCGGCCCCATTAATCCGGCAATTCTCGTAAGTTGAGCCCATGAAAAAACGCACGACCGGCGCCGGCCCCGCGGTGCTCATCCTGGCCCTCGCGGCCCTGCCGCTCGCGGCCACGCGCTCCGTTGGGCCTGCCGGGGCCGTGAAGGTGGAAATTCGCCAAACCAACGGCGCCTACGAGCTGCGGCGGGGCGGCCGGCCCTACTTCGTGCGGGGCGCGGGCGGCAGCCAGTTTCCCGAGCGCATTGCGGCCTACGGGGGCAATTCCATCCGCACCTGGGGCACCGCCGATGCCCCCCAAGTGCTGGCCGCGGCCCGCGCCCACGGCCTCACCGTGATGCTGGGGCTGGACGTGGCCCGCGAGCGGCACGGCTTCGACTACGACGACCCGCGGGCCGTGGCCGCGCAGCTGCAGAAACTCAAGGCCGAGGTGCTGAAGTACAAAGACGACCCGGCCGTGCTGCTCTGGGGCATTGGCAACGAGTTGAACCTGGAATACAAAAACCCCAAGGTGTGGGACGCCGTGAACGACATCGCCCGGATGATTCACGCCGTGGACCCCAACCACCCCACGTCGACGGTGCTGGCCGGGGCCGGGCCGCGCGAAATTGCCTACGTCAAGGCCCGGTGCCCGGCCGTGGACATCCTCTCCGTCAACACCTACGCCGGCCTGGCTGCGATACCCCAGCAGCTGCACGACTCGGACTGGACCGGCCCCTACCTGGTGACCGAATGGGGCCCCACCGGCCACTGGGAAAGCCAGCAGCTGCCCTGGAAAGCCGCCGTGGAAGAAACCAGCAGCCAGAAAGCCGCCGTGTACCAGAGCCGCTACGAAGCCTCGGTGCTGCGGGACCGGGCGCACTGCCTGGGCACCTACGTCTTTTTGTGGGGCCAGAAGCAGGAGCGCACGCCCACCTGGTACGGCCTGTTCACGGAGGACGGGCAGGAGACGGAAGTGGTAGACGTGATGGAGTACCTCTGGAGCGGGCACTGGCCCCGCAACCGCGCCCCGCACCTGGCCGCCCTGCGCCTGAACGGGCGGCGGGCCCGCGACACCGTGTACGTGCGCGCCGGCCAGCCCTACCCCGCCACGGCCGACGTAACCGACCCCGAAAACGACGCCCTCACCTACCGCTGGGAGCTGCTGCCCGAAAGCACCGACCTGCACAACGGCGGCGACCGCGAAAGCCGCCCCGCGCCCCTGCCCGCCGCCCTTTCGGCCGCCCAGGCCGGCGCCGTGCAGGTGCTGGCGCCCGCCCGGCCGGGTCCCTACCGCCTGTTCGTGTACGCTTCCGACGGCCACGGCAACGTGGCCACCGGCAACGTGCCGTTCTTCGTGCGGGGCGAGTAACGCCCGGCTCATGACAAGCTAATGGGAGGAAGGTAAACAAACAGCCTTACCGCGCCACCCGGCGGCTACGGCGGAGCGCGAGGTAGTCGAGGTAATACAGCACCTTCACCGACACCGAGTTGTTGTGCGGCGTGTTGAGGGTGTTGCTGAAGTTGTCGAAGTACTGCGGGGTGGCCTCGTTGGCTTGCAGGAAGGTGGCGCCGGCGTTTTTCCACACCACGCTCACCTGCGAGCCGGGCGCAAACCACCACGCGTACACGGCGTCGAGGTTGAAGGCGTTGTAGGTGTTGTCGCGGTTGCGCGCGTAGGCCACCGGGGTTTCGTCGCCGTCGGGGCGCAGGGCGGTGAAGTCGAGGTAGTGCACGTTGCTGGCGTAGTGGCGGGCGCGCAGCGTGAACGACATGCGGTTGGTGAACGTGTAGGCCGCCGACACCACGTTCGACACGGTGGTCACGTTGCGGCGGCCCAGCAAAATCTGGCCCAGCAGCGGCTGGTCTTCGGCCTGGGTGGCGTCGAGGCCGCCATTCACGTAGCCAATTTGGTTGTTCTTGTAGCCCCAGTCGAGGGCGTAGCGGAAGGTGAGGTGGTCGTTGACGCGGTAGCGCGGGTAAAAGCCCACGCCGTAGCCCATGCGGTGCGGCCGGCCCGGCACCTGCTCGTCGGCGGCGTAGCGCCGGGTACCGGCGTTGGCGCTCAGGGCCCATTTCTTGCGCGAGTCGGTGTTGAAGAACCCGCTGATATTAAGGCTGGCCGGCACCCGCACGTAGTACTGCCCCAGCGGGTTCACGCGGGGCTCGAAGAAGTCGTGCTCCGCGGCGCCCCCGTTCAGGTTGAAGCCGACCTGCAGGAAGCTTTTGGTGAAGGTGGTGTTGGCGCCCGAGTAGAACCCCAGGCCCTGGTAGCGGGTGGGCCGGTAAAGCAGCGAGTGGCTGATGCCGCCGTAGGTGAACAGGTTGTTCACCTTCCAAAACGGCTTGTAGATGCTGTAGCCGGCGTCAACCGACTGCTGGATGTTGTTGTTGCCGAACAGGATGCCCAGGTCGTTGGGGTTGTAAGTGTTCGACTCGATGCCGTGGGTGAGGGCCCAGGTGAAGCTGCCGCCGATTTTGCTCAGCGCCACCTGGTACTTGTAGCCGTCGCGGTCGTCGATTTCCTGGTCGGTGCCGAAGGCCTTGCCGCGGCGGTTCGAGTACACGGCGCGGCCGTCGAGGGCGTAGGAATTTTTCTGGTTGGCGAAGCGAAACAGGCCGCCGGTCACGTTGGCGTCGTAGGTGGCGCCGGCCCGCGTCACGTTCGTGTTGATGAGCGACACGTAGGAGTTGTTTTTCAGGCTTTGGTCGAGCACCACGATGTTGTAGTTGGAAAACGGCTGGGTGAGCACCCGGCGTTCCTGCCCGCTTCCCTCGTTGCGGACGGTGGCGTACACGTCGTTGCTCAGGGCGTTGAACACGCCGATGCCCAGGCCCTTGCTGGTGCGGCCCGAAACTTTGGTGGCGTTCAGCAGCGGCGTTTCGGAGGGGTTGCGCACGATGCGCTCGCCGGGCCCGGCCGCCGCGTCGTAGTAGCCAATGGGCGTGGCCCCCACCCGCCGCGAGTAGAACAGGTTTCCCTTGTTGAACAGCTCGGTGCCCTCCGTAAAAAACGGCCGGTTCTCGTTGAACTGCACCTCGAAGGGCGAGAGGTTGAGCACCTGGTTGTCGCTCTGCACCTGCCCAAAATCGGGCACCAGCGTGGCGTCCAGCGTGAAGCTTTCGTTGATGCCCCACTTCACGTCGGCCCCGCCGTTGAAGCTGGTGGTCGTGCGCTTGGTGCCGTCGGCGCTGAGCGGGTTGTGGTTCACGTAGCTCGACACGTAGGGCGTGAGCGAGAGGCGCAGCGGCGGCTTGAGGTCGCGCAGCCCCGTCAGCTCGCCCCACTGGTTCACGAAGCCGTCGACCTGCGGCCGCACTTCGTTCCAGAAAAACTGCTGGTTTTCACGCTGGCGCTGCCGCATAAAGTTCAGCCCCCACTGCTGCACGTCGGCGGTGCTGAAGCGGATGGCGGAGTAGGGAATGCGCAGCTCGGCTACCCAGTCGGTGCCGCGCAGGGCGGTGCGGCTTTCCCACACGGCGTTCCAGTTGCCATCTTCGCCGCCGGCCGGCGAGTAGCGCGAATCGAGCTGCACACCGCTGCTGGTCACAATGAAGCCGTAGCCGTTCAACTGGTCGTGGTAGGTATCGAAGAAAACACCGAAAAAATCGGAATTGCCGGGGTTGTCGCGGGCCGTCAGCTCCCGCGGAATGGAGTCCGCTGCCACGTCGTGCATTACGGCCCCGATATAAATCGCCGCGTCGTCGTAGAGCACGCGCACTTCGGTGGGGTGTTTTTCGTGGGGCCCGGGATTGGGGCGTTGCTGGATGAAGTCGGTGGCCAGCGGGGCGTTGTGCCAGGCGTCTTCGTTCAGCTCGCCGTCAATTTTAATGGCCTCAGTGATGCGCAGCGCGCCCAACTGGCGTTTGGGGGCAGCCGTGGTCGGCGCCTTGGTCGGGGCGGCCGCCGCCGGGGCAGCTACCTGCGCCCCGGCCGGCGCCAGCCCCGCCCCCAGCAAACTCAGCAACAACACCGCCCCGCGCGGCGAAAAGGTAGCAAACATGGCCCGAAAGGCTAAAGTGAAAGGAAACGATGGACGCAAAATGCCCCGCCCCGCTGCAGCAGCAGGAAAAAATTATCGGTAAACCCGTGGTTAATTCTGGGCAAACCGGCCGAACCAACGCCGCTGGCCCCTGCCCTGGAGCCTTTTTGCGGGGCAACTGCCGGTGAGAAGCATGGTTACTTCCGCTTGCGGAAGTACACGTCGTTGCTGATGGATTCGAGCTTGACGAGCGGCCCGCTGCCGCTGAGCGTGCCCCGGAGCTGGTAGCCGACAATCGGATTTTTCCCCCGGGCGTTGGTGAAGGCGATGTCCTGGTCGGTGTACACCTCGCCGGTGATGGTTTTGAGGGCCAGCTCGGCGCCTCTACCCGGCGGCCAGGTCACGTCCACGAACCCGCTCAGCGACTTGGCCTCGATGGGGCCGGCGAGGCCCGCGATGTCGATGTTGCCGCTGTAGGTGTTCACCCGCAGGTTGGCATCGGTCGGCACCGTGATTTCGTAGTCGATGACGGCGCACACCTGGTAGCCGTCGCGGCCGTCGCGGTAGTGCCCGGGGTCCTTTTTGTCCTTTTTGTCGCCGCTGATGTACATGTTGCCGTAGTGGGCGCCGCCGTTGGGGCAGTCGCCGGGCTGGGCCGTGCGCAGCATTTTCTCGTCAAAGTCAGAGGCAAATTTCAGCTCTTCGGCCGTCTGCTGGGCGGCGAGCAGCAGCGCGTCGTTGAGCTTGTTTTGGTTGATGCTCACCGAGGCTTTCACGGTCACGGCGCGCCCCGCGCCCGGCCGGATGCGGATGCTGCTGGCCTGCCGCAAGTCGAGGTACAGGCGCTGGCCGGGGGCCAGGCTGGCGGTTTTTTCGATGATTTTCTGGGCCCGGGCCCACTGGCTGCCGCCCGCGACCAGCGCCAGCAACAGAAGAACGAAGAAGCGGCGCATGGTATGGAGAAAGTTGGAAGTGAAAGACGGGTCAGGCCACGACCATGGCCGGGTAATTACTTGGCTTTGCGAACGTAGATGTCGCCGCTCACCGAGGTGAGCGACACGGCGTTGCCGCCGCCGTTCACGCTGCCGTCCACCACCTGCCCGCCGATGTGGCGCAAATTGTCCTGCGACTTGCTCAGGTTGAGGTCGAAGTCGGTGTAGATTTCGCCCGACACCGAGCGCAGCCGCAGCGTGGCCTTGGTGCTGGCGGGCATGGTCACGTCCACGTCGCCGCTCACCGTCGAAATGGCGCTGTGGCCCTGGCGCATGGGGGCGTAGCGCACCTGCACGTCGCCGCTCACGGTGTTGGCCACCACGGGGCCGGCCACGTTGGTGAGCTTTATGTCGCCCGATTTCATGTTGATTTCCAGGTCGCCGCTCACGTCGCGCACCACCAGGTCGCCGCCGCCCCAGTTGGTTTGGTTGTACTGCACGGCCGCGCCGCGCGGCACCCGGATGACGTAATTAGCGTCCTTGCGCGAGGCCCGTACGATGCGCACCGTGTTGTCCTGCTGCGTCACCGCCAGGCCGATTTTGGTGTTGTCCACGGCCGTGTTGTAGATGGGATGCAGGCCCTCGGCGCGCTTGGGGGCTTCTTCGTAGCCGTTGCCGCGAATCTGCAGCTCGTCGCCGTCGCCGCCTTCCACCGTCACGTCGCTGCCTTGCATGTCGATGACGATTTTGCGGTCCTTGCCGCCGAGCTTCAATTTGTAGTCCTGGGCCCAGCCCGAGTGGGCCACCAGTAGGCCCGCCAAAGCGAGCAGCATGAACTTGTTCATAAGAGCAACATTTTAGGCAAGTGAGGTCCCGGCGCCGGGCCGCTAGCCGGCCCCGACGGGGGGAATTGAAAAAGAAAATGAAAGCGAAACCGCGGGGAATTCACAGCTAACCGGGCCTGCTCAGTCCGGCGTCCGCTGGTCGAAGCAGCTCTACCGCTTCGTTGCAACGGCCCTGACGAAGCGGTAGAACTGCTTCGACTCCGCTGCGGCTCCGCGGACGCCAGGTGAGCAGGACGTTTCTTTTGTTGGCAAGCCTATATCAATTTGCCGATGCCGGCTTCGGCCTGGGCGCGCACCACGGGCAGGGCGTCGGGCTTTTTGGCGAGGCGCTCGAGTTGCGGCACGGCGCGGTGCACCCGCAGCGACACCACCATGTCAATCAGCGCAATTTGCACGTTCGGGTCGGTCTGAATGGGCAGGGAGTTGGCCAGTCCTTCCCGCACCCGGGGGTCGTCGCGGAGGCGGTAGAGAGCCTCGCAGGCCGCGAGGCGCACGTTGGGGTTGGGGTCAAAATTCAAGGTGTTGAGCAGCACCTGCACCGTGGGGTCGCCGGGCTCTGTTTCCCTGGTGGAATTGGCCACCAGCCGAATCCGGTCGCTGGCCGACACGGCGCGGCCGTTGTGGCCGGCCAACGCCTGGCCCAGCCCATCCGGGGCGGGGGCCCCGGCGGCCGGGGTGGCCGCTACGCCGCCGGCGCGCGGGCCACTCCAGGGCAGCTGGCGGCCAAGGAACACGCCCGCGGCAATCAGCACCAGGCTGGCGGCAATGCGCAGCCAGTTATCGGCCACGGCCGTCGGCCACATCGACACGACTTTGGCCGCGGGCGGCGCTGCCGCCGGGGCCGCAGCGGGGGCCGCCGGGGCCAGCAGCGCCTGCTGCTCGGCCAGCATGGCCATAAAATTGGCGCGCAGGGCCGTGCGGGGCACTTCGGGCAGGGCCGCGTCCAGGTCATCGGCCAGGGCGCGGAGCTGGGCGAGTTGCCGTTGGCAGGCGGGGCAGGTGGGCAAATGGGCCGCCACGCGCTCGGCCTCGGCAGCGGGCAGGCTGCGGTCGGCGTAGGCCGGCAACAGCGCTTCCAACTCGTGGCAGGCAGAAAGTTCGGGCGTTTTCATGGGCTTCAGTTGGCGAAATAAATTTTGCGCAGGGCCTGCAACGCGCGGTGGGCTTTCACGCGGGCGGCCTCGGCGGTGCAGCCCAGCAGTTGGCCGATTTCCTCATAGCCGAAGCCCTGGAAGCGGTGCAGCACCAGGATTTCGCGTTGCGGGGTAGGCAGCAGGGCCAAAGCTTCGTGCAGGTCGTCGGCGCTGCTGCTGACGCGCATTTGGATGAGGGCCGCGCCGCGCAGGCCGCCGGTGCGCTCCACTTCGTCCACGTCGGCGGCGCGCATTTTTTCCTTGCGCTGCCAGTAGTCGGCGTGCACGTTGCGGGCCATCTGGTACACCCAGGCCCGAAAGGGCTGGGAGGACTGGTAGCTGCTGCGGTATTTGAGGATGCGTTCGAACACGGTTTGGGTGAGGTCTTCGCTGGTTTCGCGGTCGTTGGTGAGGCGGGTGAGGTAATTAAACAAGGGCCCGTGGTAGCGCTCGAACAGCGGCACAAGCTGGTCGAGGTCATCGGCCCGTACCGCGGCCATCAGGGCTTCGTCGCTCGTGGCTTCCACAGAGGTTGGTTAGGAGTTGGAATGAGGGGAGTACCGGGCTTTGGCCGGTTCGTTACAAGGAAACTGAAAATATTTTTTGCGCCGTTCAGGCAACGGCGCTGCCCGCCCCGCTGCCCGGCCCCCGCGCCCAACCGGCACAGGCCGGCGGCCCACCGCAGGGCCGTGGGCAGGAACTGAAGCGCCCGCAGCATCAAGGCATTATTCGACAGCGAACCCAAGCCGATGCTAGAGGACTGTGAAGGTATTTGCGCTGGACCCCGCGCCGCTGCAAGATGGCTACCGGGAGGCAACAAGTTTTCAGGCAAGCGGCTGGCTTACGGGCTTTTCAGTCGCTGTTGGTCGAGCATCGGCGGCCACACAAATGGTTGTGCTTAAATTTTTTACCTTCTCTTTGGCCCGCATCTTATGTAACCCGGCACGGGTAAACCCGCGTAAAGAAGTGGGTAGCAGCACTGCGCCGCTGCCAGTAGCATCCGCTTTCCTTTCCACATTTAACCTGCGTACCATGAAAACCACCAAAATTCTTCTCGCCGCCTTCCTGACCATGGGCGTGAGCGGCGCTGCTTTTGCTCAAACTACTTCGGGCACGACCAGCGGCACTACGTCGGGTTCGAGCACCAGCGGCACCACCTCCGGCACGAGCACCAGCGGCACCATGGGCACCACGTCGGGTTCCAGCACCAGCGGCACCATGGGCACCACCAGCGGTTCGATGGGGACGACCAGCGGCACCATGGGCACCACGTCCGGCTCGAGTACCAGTGGCTCGATGGGCACCACCAGCGGCTCGGGTTCGATGAGCACCTCGGGCTCGATGGGCACCACCAGCGGGACCATGTCGGGCAGCACTTCGGGCAGTATGCCGGCGGGCCACGGCACAAAAACTAAAATGCGCAAGTCGCACGGCAAAGGCAAAATGAAGTCGAAGCCCACGATGTAACTACTTGCATAATACTGTTAATAAGACACCAAACCGGCTGTTTCAGTGAAACAGCCGGTTTTTTCTTGCCTTCCTTTTCTTTCCTGAACCGATGAAATATTCCTTACTATTGGCCGGGCTGCTGCTGGCCGCCGCGGCCCAGGCCCAAACCGTCCCCTTCGACCCCACAGCCCCCGTGCGCGGCGGCAGCCAGGGCCAAACCACCATCCCGCCCGTGAACCCGGCCCTGAACCAAAGCACCATCCAAGGCCCACCCGATATGCAGCGCACCCCCACCAACCGCGACGCCCAGCCCAGCCGCCAGCTGCCCGACCGGGGCTTTTCGCCCGCGGCCACGCCCGAGCAGTCGCCCGCTGCCTTGCCCGACGTGCGCGAACAACCCCTGAACCGCGACGGCCGCCGGCGCCAGTCCACCGACATTGTGCCCAGCCGCTCGCGCCCCAGCAACAGCAGCAACGTGCCGCAAAACCGAACTCCTTTGCCGAAAAATTAGGCCCGTGCCCGGTTTTAGTCGAAAGCAAAAAGGCCTGTCCCCGAACCGGACAGGCCTTTTGTTGTGCTTGCCCGGCGGGTGCCAGGCGCTACCGCTGGCTTTTGTCGGCGTGGGCCAGCAGGTCGCTGCCGTGGCGGCGCAGCAGGTCGGCCAGTTCCTGCAAGGGCTTCTTGGCGTCGGGCGGGGCCTGCTGGCTGGCCTGGCTGGTTTGGTCGCCCAGCATGGCGAGGGAGGTGCCGATGGTGCGGGCACTAAGGGCCCCGCTGGTGAGCAGCGACTGCAGGTTGCCGATTTCGCGGGCAATGTCTTGCAGGCCGGGCTGGCCGCTTTGCAGAAGCTGCTGCTGCCAGGTTTCGGTGTTGTCCATGGCTGAGCCCAAGGGCAAACTGGTGAGGCCGTTTTTGAGGGCGCTGACGGTGGCGTGAAGGTGGTCGAAAGCCATTGATTTGAGGTGGTAAAATGGTGAATGGGCGTTTACAATTCTTCGTTTTTAACTTTTGACTTCGTTTGCTCGCGTTTGGCTTTGAGCGGCGCGTTGGGGTTGGGCGGCAGCGTGAGGGGCGGGCTGAGAACGGCCGGGGCCGGCGCGCTCAGGCCCAGCTCGCGCAGGATGGCCACGGCGCGCAGGGCGCTGGCTTCCTTGTTTTTGATTTCCAGCATCAGGTCCAGGTCGAGGCCGTGCAGCTCGCCGAGAAAGCGGCGGAACGAGTCGTCCACCAGGTCGTCGGTGTGCTTGCCCTTGCGTTCGCCCAGGGCCTGCGAGCTGTAGTCCATCATCGGCACGCCGTCGCGCAGCGGGTGCCAGGTGGCGGCGGCCAGGCGCAGGGCTTCGGCCATGGGCTCGCCGTGGCTGAGGCACTCGTGGTGGAAATTATCAAACAGGATGGGCACGCCGGTAAGCGCGTGCAGGTGCAGGCAGTCGCGCAACGGAAACAGCCGGTCGTCGTTTTCCACCACCACCCGGGCCCGCACGGCGGCGGGCAGCGCGGCGTGCACCCGCGCAAACCGGGCCAGGGCCACTTCCCCCTCGCCGTAGAGCCCGCCCACGTGGATTTGCAGCTTAGCAGTGCCGTCGAGCCCCATCAAGTCCAGCATCGAGCCCTGGTACTCCAGCTCCTCCACGCTGCGCCGCACGATGGCCGGGTTGGGCGAGTTCAGCACCACGAACTGGTCGGGGTGGAAGCTCACCCGCAGGTCGTGGGCCTTGATGTAGTCGCCAATTGCCCGAAATTCGGCCGCGAAGTGGGTTTGCCACGGGAAGGTGTTGATTTCGTGCGAGCCGAACGGCACAATGCCCGAGCCCATCCGAAAAAAAAGCAGCCCCTGGGCCACGTTCCACTCCAGCAGCCGGCGCAGGCAAGCCAGGTTGGCCGCCACGGCCGCCAGCAGGCGCTCCTCGGAATACGACGCCAGCCGGAAGGTATTGGCCGCGCTGCAATCCATGGCCTCGTTCACGCAAGGATACCCGATTTTCATACCCCGGGCTTACGGGAAACGGCGGCGGGCAGTTGGCCACGCCGCGGCGCAAACCTCCTGTCTCGGCAGCACTCGGCCCGACGTTCCTTTTTCCTCGCCGGCACCATTCCTCACGGTTGGTAGCCGCGGTTGTCGAGAAAAGCCTTGTTGTACTCGGCGCGGGCCTTGCGGGCTTTTTCGGCGCGCTGCCCGGCTTCGATTTCTTCCATCTTGCGGCGCTGCTTGCCCTCGCGCGAAAACTGGTCGTAGAGCAAGCTCACCGGGCTGGCGATGGTGGGAATGGGCGCTTTGGGCGCCGTGGAGTCGACGGCAAAGAGCGGCTTGGGCTTGGGCGGGCGCTTGGCCCCGCTGGCCACCGGCGGCACGGGCCGCTTGATGTTGCGCAGGGCCCGGTTGATGAGGGCGCGGTCGGGCCGGTCGCCGGTCACCCGCACTTCGTCCAGGCGCACGCTGTCGCGCACCAGCTGCACGCGCACCACAAACTGCGACAGGCCCGTGCCGCCCAACGGCAGCTGCGTTGGCTTGAAGCCCAACGCCCGAAACACGAGCGTGTCGGTGGGCAGCGCATCGACGGCGAAGGCCCCGGCGGCCCCCGTGACCACGCCGCGGCGGGTGCGCCGCACCTGCACCGTGGCCCCGGGCACCGGCTGGCGCGAGCCCGCCGCCACCACGCTGCCGCTCACCCGCACCGTGGCCGGCGCCTGCGCCCGCGCCGCGCCGGCCAGGAGCCACAGCGCGGCCAGCACCCCCAGCCGCCGCCCAGGCAGCCAATGCGCACAAATACAACGAACTACTTCCAACCGCATTAAACCAATAAACACAACGCCGCAACAAAGTAGCAACCCAACGAGCTAAAAAAAGCCCGCACCGTTGCAGGTGCGGGCTTTCCGGCGACGGTTGGGCCGAGTGCGTCGACCAAACCCCTAGTTTTTCGATTTGGTGCCGTCGGCGTCTTTGATTTTCACTTTGCCGTTTTCCTTCACCTTGATTTTGCTGCCGTCCTCGGCTTTGGCCTTCAGCTTGGAAGCGGCCATGGCGTCGGGGGCGGGGGGGGCGGTGTTCATGGAATTATCCGGGGCGGTGGTGCCCGCCGGCGTGGCGTCGGGGGCGGTGCCGTTGTCGGTGCTCGTGGCGGCGTTGTCCATGTAGTTGCTGTCGTCGTAGGTCGAGCGGGTCGACTCGTAGGCCTGGTACTGCGCGGGCTCCACGAAGATGACCTTGAACTCCTGGTCGGTGGCGGCCACGGCGGCGCGCACGGCGGCGGCCATGCCGGTGGTGTCGGTGGCGTACTTGGTTTTCACCTCGCTCATCCGCTTGGCGCGGTTCACGTACACGGTGCGGATTTTGGTTTTGGTGGCCTCGTCCGTGATTTTCATGTTGGCCACCATCTTATCGGCAATGCGCTGGGCGCGGGCGTCAATGACTGCCTCCGACTCAGGTGCGGCGGTGGTCGTGGTCGTGGTCGTCGTGGTGGCCGCACCGTCGGCAGCGCCGGGGGCGGTGGTCACGGCGGTAGTCTTTTCCTGCGAGCAGGAAGCCAGCGACAGGGCGGCAGCGCCCACAAGCATTAACAGGGAATTTTTCATGATAAAAGAAATTAAAAAATATTCAACCGCACACATTATTCGGTTGTTGAGGGCGCTTTACGGCAGCGCTTCAACAGATGTTACCCCCACGTTATATTTCCCAATTAATTACCGACAACAACTCAGGCCCGCCGCAATTCAAATACCGTTATTTCGGGCAGAAAACCCACCCGGCCCGGGTATCCCAAATAGCCCAGCCCCACGTTGACGTACAGCTTTTGCCGTCCTTGCTCGTACAGGCCGGCCCATTGCTTATAGACGTAGCTGACCGGGCTCCATTTCAGGCCCGGCAAATTCACGCCGAATTGCATGCCATGGGTGTGCCCGCTCAGCGTTAAATCAATGTCCGGGTAATTCAGCACCTGCGCTTCCCAGTGCGAGGGGTCGTGCGAGAGCAGGATTTTGAACGGGGCGTCGCCGCTGGCCGCGTGCGCTTTGGGCAGGTTGCCGTGCTTGGGAAAATTGGCGTGGCTGCTCCAGTTCTGCACGCCGATTACGGCAATTTTATCGGCGCCCCGCGCGATGGTGTGGCTGGTGTCGTTGAGCAGTGTCCAGCCTATTTTGGCGTGGTTCTGCATCAGGCGCTGCAGGTTGGCCTGCTTTTCGGCGGGGCTGCCCCACGGCACGTAGTCGCCGTAATCGTGGTTGCCGAGGCTGGAAAATATTGGCAGCTCCGATTTAATTCCCTGCAGCGCCGGAATGTGCGGCTCTACTTCGGTGGCGCGGTTATTCACCAGGTCGCCGGTCATTAAAATCAAATCGGCATTCTGTTTATTAATTATTCCCACGGCGCGTTGCAAGGGCTCGGTCGAATTAAAACTACCGGTGTGCAAATCCGAAATTTGCAGCACTTTGAACCCCTCGAACGCCGGCGGCAAATTGGGAAACCGCAGCGTCACGCGGCGCACCTGGTAGTCGGTGGCCCCGCGCACCATGCCCCACAGCAGCGCCACAAACGGAACCGCCCCCAGCCCCACCGCCAGCCTGGTCAAGAACTCGCTGCGCGGGATGGCTGCGCCGGCTGCGCCCGCCGGCCGCGTGGCCGCGCCCACGGCCCAGCGCCCCAGCCGCGTGAGGTCTTCCAGCAGCAGGGGAATCAGGATAAGTAGCTTGGCGCCCAGCAGCAGCACGGGCAGCGTCATCAAGTAGCCTTTCAGCACGGTGTTGCCCGTTTGCCGGGTCGAGCCGGCCCAGAATGCCAACGCCCAGGCCCCCAGCGTGAGCAGCCAGTAGCCCACCGCCACGCCCCGGCGCGCGCCCGGCGACAGGTGCTGCGCCAGCGTGCGCGCCGCTTGGTACCCGTACCACTCGGCCAGCACCACCACGGCCAGCACCCCCCACAACACCAACGGATTTCGCATGAATCAACCCTGATAAAAACAGCCCGCGCCGGCCCTGCGCCAGCGTCGTTCAGGCGTTAAACGGCCCGGGGCCGCTTTTGCTTTACTTTTAAGGCACATTTTACTTTTCTCCCAACGCCTTGCCGCATGGAACCCCCTGAGCGCCTGCCCGAACGCCTGCCGCCCACCCCGCCCTACGCGCCGCCCGGCGCGCTCGGCATCAAGAGCTGGGCCGAGGAAGACCGGCCCCGCGAAAAGCTGCAAGCCAAGGGCCGCGCCGCCCTTTCCGATGCCGAGCTGATTGCCATTCTCCTCGGCTCGGGCACGGTGAAACTATCGGCCGTGGACGTGGCCAAACTCCTGCTGCAAGGCGTGGGCAACGACCTCAACGCCCTGGCCCGCGAGAGCGTGAAGCAACTATGCCGCCACCCCGGCATCGGCGAGGCCAAGGCCATCGCGGTGGTGGCCGCGCTCGAATTGGGCCGCCGCCGCAAAGAGGCCGACGCCGCCCCGCGCACCACCATCACCTGCTCGCGCGACATTTACAATTTGATTCGGCCCAATTTGATGGATTTGCCACACGAAGAATTTTGGGTGATTTTGTTGAACCGCGCCAACGTGGTGATGCGCAAAACGGCCATCAGCCGCGGCGGCGTGGCCGGCACCGTGGCCGACCCCAAAATGATTTTCAAAGAAGCCCTGGAACAATTGGCCAGCAGCATCATTCTGGTGCACAACCATCCCAGCGGCAACCGCAACCCCAGCGCCGCCGACATTCAGCTCACCAAGAAATTAAAAGAGGCCGGTAATTTTCTGGACTTGCCCATTCTCGACCACCTGATTTATTCCGACCAGGGCTATTATAGTTTCGCCGACGAAGGCCTGTTATAATTATTTAAATGATTAAAAAAATAGCCATTGCCGTCGCCCTGCTGGGCATCATCCTGTATTCGCTGAACGACACCAAACCGGACAACCGCGCATATTTCGCGCAACTGCGCAAAATTCGCAGCGATAAAAACCGGGCCTTCCGCCAGTCGCCGGAATCGCCGTTGCTCGCCGCGCAAAAAGCCGCATTTGACAGCCTGAAATATTATCCGGCCGAAATAGCGTTTGTACTTGACGCCACTGTTTTCCGCAACGCCCGCCCCGACACCGCACTCATTCAGATGAGCGACAACCGCGCCGAAAAATACCTGCGCTGGGGCCAGGCGCAATTCACCGTTGAAAATAAGCCCCAGCAATTAGGAGTTTATCTAAAAGCCGATGGCAAAAATTCCACCCTATTTATTCCCTTCACCGACGCCACCAACGGCCACGAAACCTACGGCGGCGGCCGCTACCTCGACGCCGCGCTTCCGGCGTTAGACGCCCCCACCATCAAGCTTGATTTCAACCAGGCCTACAACCCCTACTGCGCCTACAACAGCGAGTTCAGTTGCCCGGTGCCGCCGGCCGAAAACCGGTTGCCGGTGGACATTCCGGCCGGCGAAAAGGCGTTTCACGACTGAGGCCGCAGCGCGCGCAAGTCGAGCTGGAAGCCGGGCAGCACGGGCTCGCCGCTCAACTCGCGGTCGAAGCCGGGCAGAGTTTCGGCGGGCTGGCCTGGGCGGTACAAGTAGGCAGTTTCGGTCTCGGTGTCGAGGAGGAAGCCCAGCCGCACGCCGCTGCGCAGCCACTGCTCCATTTTGGCTTGCAGGGTGGGAATGCGGTCGGACGGGGACTTGACTTCGATGACGAAATCGGGGCACAGCGGCGGAAATTTCTGGCGCTGTTCGGGCGTGAGTCCGGCCCACGCCGCGGCGTTGACCCAAGAGGCATCGGGCGACAAAACGGCCCTATTGCGCAATTGAAAGCCGACCGATGACTCGAAAGCGCGCCCGCCGTAACGGTGGCTCCAATTGCCTAATTGCAAGTAAACGTCGCCGCTGGCGGCACTGAAATCCCCTCCTGCTGGTGGCAGGACGATAATTTCGTGAGCGGCGGTGCGCTCGATGCGGGCCAGGTCGTTTTCCTGGCAGAAGCGAAAGAATTCGTCGTCCGTGAAGCCGGTCACGAACGGGCCGCGCAACACGGTGGCCTCGTCGGGGATGCTGGAGTACATGGCAAAAGGCGTAGGATGCAGCTCCAAGATACGCGCCCCGCCCCAATTCGGCTCATACCGCCCCGCCGTACCTTTGCCCTATTGTCAGCCTCTCGACAACTGACAATCAGCAACCGATAGCCCCCATGCGCATTTCCCTCGACTGGCTTAAAACCCTCATTCCGACCGACAAACCCGCCGCTGAAATCGGCGCTCTGCTCACCGGCTCGGGGCTGGAGGTGGAAAGCCTGGAGGAGCTGGAGAGCATTCCCGGCGGCTTGCGCGGCGTGGTGTTGAGCACGGTGCTCACCTGCGAGCGCCACCCCGGCGCCGACAAGCTCAGCCTGACCACCGTAGACGTGGGCGACGGCACCCCGCGCCAGATTGTGTGCGGCGCCCCCAACGTGGCCGCCGGCCAGCGCGTGGTGGTGGCCCTCGAAGGTGCCGAGCTGCACCCCGCGCAGGGCGAGCCGTTCAAAATCAAGAAAAGCAAAATCCGGGGCGCGGCCTCCGAAGGCATGATTTGCGCCGAAGACGAAATTGGCCTGGGCACTTCGCACGCCGGCATCATGGTGCTGGACACCGCGCTGCCCAACGGCACGCCCGCCGCCGAGTACTTCGGCCTGGGCTCCGATACGGTGTACGAAATCGGCCTCACGCCCAACCGGGCCGATGCCGCCTCGCACTACGGCGTGGCCCGCGAGCTGCGGGCGCTGCTGCGCCAGCCCTGCCACCTGCCCGACGTAAGCAGCTTTGCGGCGCCCGCGTCGGCAGCTTTCAACATCGGTGTGACCATTGAGGCACCGGAAGCCTGCCCGCGTTACGCCGGCCTGCTGATGGAAAATGTCCGCGTGGGCCCCTCGCCGGAGTGGCTGCAGCGCCGCCTGCGCAGCATCGGCCTGAGCCCCATCAACAACGTGGTGGACGTGACCAATTTTGTGCTGCACGAGCTGGGCCAGCCCCTGCACGCTTTCGACGCCGACCGGATTGCGGGCGGGCGGATTCGGGTGAAGCGCGCCGAAGCCAACGAAAAATTCACGACGTTGGACGGCGTGGAGCGGAGCCTGAAAGCCGAGGATTTAGTGATTGCCGATGCCCACGGCGCGCCCATGGCGCTGGCCGGCGTGTTTGGCGGCAAAACCTCTGGCGTGCGCGACGGCACCAGCCGCGTGTTTCTGGAAAGCGCCTACTTCGGGCCGGCCGCCGTGCGCCGCACCTCCCAAACGCACCAATTGAAGACCGACGCCTCGTTCCGTTTCGAGCGCGGCACCGACCCGAACATGGTGCCGGTGGCGCTGCAGCGGGCAGCGCTGCTGCTGCAGGAAGTGGCCGGCGCCACCGTGGCCGCGCCCGTAGTGGACGAATACCCCACGGCAATTGAACCCGCCACCGTGCGCCTGCGCCTGCCCCGCGTGGCGCGGCTAGTAGGCCAGTACATCGCGCCCGAACGCATTCGGCAGATTCTGACGGATTTGGACATCGCCATCACCGAAGAAAACCTCGACGAAGGTGACCAGGCCACTTGGCTGCTCTCGGTGCCGCCGCACAAAGTGGACGTGACGCGGGAAGTGGACGTTATCGAAGAAATTCTGCGGATTTACGGGTACAATAACGTGGCGCTGCGGCCGAACAATTCGGCGTCGTACTTGGCGAAATTTCCCAACCCTGACCCGGAAATAACGCGCGTAAAAATTGCGTCTTTATTGAGCGGCCAGGGCTTTTCGGAGATTCTGACCAACTCGCTGACTAATTCGCAATACTTTGACAAAGAAGGGGAAGCGAATAATTCACTGGTGCGCATTTTGAATTACAACAGCGTTGAGTTGAATGCGCTGCGGCCCACGCTGCTGCATTCGGGGCTGGAGATAATTCGGCACAACCTCAACCGCCGCCAGCGGGACTTGAAGCTGTACGAATTCGGCAAAGTGTATTCGCAGAACGAGGGCGGCAAGTACCAAGAAAAAAACAAGCTGGTTATTTACCTGACGGGAAACACCGCCGGCGAAACCTGGCAGCACAAATCGGAAAAAGCTGCGTTTCACGACTTGGCGGGTACGGTGCAGCAGGTTCTGGCGGCGCTGGGCTTCGGCGGGGCGGCGGGGCAGCCAGTGCAGCACGCGTATTTGGCCGGTGGCCTGGCGCTGCTGTTGCACAACCAGCCCGTGGCGCAGCTCGGCGCGGTGGCGGCTTCGGTGCTGAAGCGGCTGGATGTGACGCAGCCGGTGTGGTACGCCGAACTGGACTGGGACGCGCTGAGCAAGAAATACCGCCCCGCGCTGGTGGCCCGCGAGCTGCCCAAGTTCCCGGAGGTGCGGCGCGATTTAAGCCTGGTGGTGGACAGCGACGTGACGTTTGACCAGCTGCGCCAGATTGCGCAACGCACCGAAAAGAAGCTGTTGCAAAGCGTGAACGTGTTCGACGTGTACGCCGGCGACAACCTGGGCGCGGGCAAGAAGTCGTACTCGGTGAGCTTTACGCTGCAGGATTTCAGCCAGACGCTGAGCGAGCAGGCCATCGACCAGGCAATGCAACGGCTCATGGCGCAGTTTGAAAAGCAGGCCGGCGCGGTTATCCGGCGGTAAGGCTTCGAAAGGTTCCAACCGGACCTGGGCGCCACCCTTTCCGTTCCGCGCGGAAAGGTGGGCGCCTGTTTAGGCTGAAACGGCTTATCGGGCGGTAATTTGCCCCGACAAGCCGCGATTCAGCCGGTGGCCGGGGCCGCCGACTTGGCGCCGGGCAACGGCCGCGTCGCTAAGTTGCAAGCCCGTATCAATTGCCATTTTCCATTCTTCACCTATTCCCGCACAAAGAATGAACCTTCGTTTATTGTCTACCCTGGGCCTGGCCCTGCTCGCCACGGCCGGCCAGGCGCAGCAGAAACCCGCGGCCAAGCCCGCCGCCAAAACCGCCCCCGCTACCACGGCCGGCGGCACCCGGCTCGTCGAAAAAGTCGCCAAGCAGCCCAGCCAGCTCGTGATTCCTTACGAGAAGTACGTGCTGCCCAACGGCCTCACGCTCCTCGTGAGCGAGGACCACTCCGACCCGCTGGTGCACGTGGACGTGACCTACCACGTGGGCTCGGCGCGCGAGCAGATTGGGAAGTCGGGCTTTGCCCACTTCTTCGAGCACATGATGTTCCAGGGCTCCGACCACGTGGGCGACCAGCAGCACTTCAAGCTGGTAACGGCCGCCGGCGGCACCCTGAACGGCAGCACCGACCAGGACCGCACCAACTACTTCGAGACCCTACCCAGCAACCAGCTCGAAACCGGGCTGTGGCTGGAGGCCGACCGCATGGGCTTCCTGCTCGATGCCGTGA
>Ga0123336_10000621_pt1 | contig 34707 bp, 36 predicted proteins | sample SSSSmetaG_FD_96466 | JGI IMG/M metagenome (GOLD analysis project Ga0123336, IMG submission 96466) | Glacier valley bacterial and archeal communities from Borup Fiord, Nunavut, Canada, to study Microbial Dark Matter (Phase II) - ​SSSS metaG | ecosystem: Environmental > Aquatic > Freshwater > Ice...
CGCTTCGAACGCGTCGTCTTACACAAATTCCCCCACGTATGAGTTTAGCGGACCTTCGTCCGCTAAACTCCCTCAATGACGGGCATTTTATCGTGGCCACCTAAAGAGCGCGCTATGCAGTATCGTCGGTTGGGTCGTTCTGGGGTTTCGGTTTCTGCCGTTGGGCTTGGTTCTTGGCTTACGTATGGCGGGAGCGTCGAGGAAGAGACGGCTCGGGCGTGCATCGCGCGGGCGTACGAACTCGGTGTGAATTTTTTCGATACCGCGAATGCGTATGCGCGCGGTCATTCCGAGGAAGTCGTCGGTCGTGCGCTGCGCGATTACCCGCGCGATTCGATCGTGCTTGCGACCAAACTGTTTTTTCCGATGGGCGATGGCCCGAACGACCGCGGGCTCTCGCGCAAACATATCCGCGACCAGAGCGATCGTTCGCTGCAGCGCCTTGGCGTTGAGTACATCGATCTCTATCAGTGTCATCGTTACGATCGGCACACGCCGCTCGATGAAACGTGCAGCGCGATGAACGATCTCGTGCGGGCCGGCAAGATTCTGTATTGGGGTGTCTCGGAATGGACCGCCGATCAAATTGCAAGCGCGGTGTATCTGTGTCGTGCACGCGGCTGGGCCGAACCTGCCAGTAACCAACCGCAATATAATGCACTTTGGCGACGTGTCGAAGATCGCGTGTTTCCCACCTGTCGAGAATTGGGTCTGGGCAACGTCGTTTGGTCGCCGCTGGCGATGGGCGTCCTCAGCGGCAAGTACACCTCAGTCGAAAATCCGCCCGCCGATACGCGTGCCGGAAACGAATCGCAAAAGTGGGCGCTCGAGGAGTATTTTACCGAATCGATTCTCGAGGCCGTGCAGCAACTCAAACCGCTTGCCGAACGCGCGCAGTGTACGCTCGCGCAGTTGGCGCTGGCGTGGTGTCTGCGCGAAGATGTGGTGAGTTCGGTGATCGTCGGGGCGACGAAAGTCGCGCACGTGGACGACAACGCGATCGCAGCGGATCTCAAGCTCGATGCGCAGACGTTCGAGGCGATGGATCGGATTCTGGTTCCGGTCGCACCGTTCGAACCGTATCTTGCCTGAGCGCCTCGAATCTCCGAGGCGGAGCCTGGAACGAAACAAACGCGCGGGGCGTTGGTCTCGCAAGGGAGGCGCGATGGTCGAGTTGACGTGCGATTCACGTTCTGTTGAGCGGGTGGTTTTGTGATTCTGGCCGTGATTGCGGCGGCGTCGTTGCAGCTTGGCATCGGGCCGACGCCCGCGCCGAGTCCGGCGCCAAACGAAGTCGTACTCGCCTCGCAACGCGTCGTGGTGCCGATAACGTATACGCGCAAACGGATCCTGATTCAGACGATGATCAACGGCGCGGGCCCCTTCACGCTGAGTCTCAACACCAACGCGCGTCTGCAGATCGCGCCCGAGGCACTTGCGCAAGCGAAAGTGTCGCTTGTGGATCCGCCGACACCGACCCCCGCAGCCGTGCCGACGCCGATTCCCGCCGTATCGCCGCCGCAGCCGAAGATCGGCGTCATTCCGGTCATGGATATCGAGGGTGTCGAACTCAAGAACATCCCGGTCGTTGCCAACTATCGCCGCGGTGGCGGGATCGATGGCACGATCGGCTATCCGCTCTTCGCACGGTTACGATCGCGCATCGACGTGCGCGCGGCTACGATCACCTTTAGCGATCCGGTAAACGATGTGATGCCGCTCTCCGGGACGGTGATGCCGATGGAAATCAAACGATCGCAAACGCCCGCGGTCGACGGCGTCGTCGATGGGCTCGCGGGTGTATTCATGTTCGATACGACGAGTTCGGCGGGACTTTTGCTGACCTCACCGTTTGTGAGTTCGCACAATTTGTACACGCGCGCGACGGGCAGCGCGGCCGACGATAGTACCGGCAACGCGCGCTTTCTCGAATCACGTCCGCTCGCACTTATGCTCGGACCTCTCGCGTTCGGTCCGGTTCCAACCGAACTCTCGACCTCGAATTCGGGGATCGGATCCGATCCGTATTCCGCCGGCACCGTCGGCATGGGCATTCTCGAAAAGTGGATCGTCACGTTCGACTTTCCGAACGGCCAAGTCGCACTCGAAAAGTATCCGTAAAAAAGAGAAGCCCGGCGAACGTATGACCAGTACGTCTGCCGGGTTTCTTGGGTGAGGTGTGACCAGCACCGTCACCGGAGTCGAGAAACGCGGCGTGCGTTTCGACTCGCGTGGGTCGCGTGCGTTACCGCGACTGGGAAATACGTTGCGTGCGCTTGTGGCCGACCTTGGGAACGCGATCGAAGGCGATCGACGCGATCGTTGCTAGGGTAACAACGGTGGATCCGAAGAGGCAGATGTTTGCGAGGGTCAGGTAAGCCATGGAGACGATCAACTCTCGATCATGAGAAACCAAGCGTTCTCATAAACGAGAGACGCCGGTGACGAACGGTTCGGTTAAGCAAAAGTGGACTCGCTTCTAAAGCGCGCATCCGATTTCTTCAACCAATACATCTATCGGCAGTTCCATATGCTTCCTTAGCCCTGCGCTCAATCATAGATTCCGCACAGGATCCAAGCGCCCGCGCAACAGGCGATCCGGTAGAGCGCACCATCTTCGAGCAGTACGTCGTAGTCGTCGCGCTCGAGCGAAATCGTGCCCGATCGCGTTGCGTGTGACCACCAAGCTTCATCCACCCGCCAGGGGCCGCCGAATTCGAGCACCGCTTGCGACGGGGTGCCGACGAACGTCGGCCGACCGCGCTCGAGCGTCACGGCGATGGACTGCGGCGTACGGGGGCGATACTGGAGGGTGGCCTGGGCGGCTAGCGCGCTTGCCCCCACGACCGCTGCGCTCCACGTTTTCGTGACGAGCGTTTCGATGGTGAACGGTTCCAAGGCATAGCGGTGCTCGGGGCGCGATCCGACCTGAACCCGCGCGCGCAGGGCCATGCGTTCGCCGAGCGCTGCCTCCAGGCGGGCGAGGACGAGGCCCAAGGCTTCGGGGTCGGGGTCGCTTGCGGCGAAGAGCGTGAGCGGAACGCCGCCGTTTTCGAGTGCCGCCGCCGAGAGGCGCGCGCCGATGACCGGGGCGCTCAAGCGCAGCCCTTCGAGCCGGGCACGCAAGAGTTCGAAGAGTGTATGCGGCTGGGCGGTCGGCGCGGCCACGCGCGTTTGAACGTCCTTGGTTTCGCCGTCTTCGCATTCGAGGGTGAGGATTAGGCGGCCGCAGCGTTTGCCGGCAAGCTCCAAATCGGCGACGACCTCGGCGACGAGGCCCCGCAACGCGAAGAGCACGGCCTCTTCGGATTCGGCCGTGCCCTCACCGTAGCGAGCCCGATCGATCTTCATCGCGCGTGGCCGCGGGATGAGTGGCGTATCATCGATGCCACGCGCCCAGGCGTGCCAGCGAGCACCGTCGGGTCCGAAGCGGCGGACGAAGGGTCCGTGCGGAAGCGCCGCAAGCTCGCCGAGCGTCGTGATCCCCAAGAGCCGCAAACGGTCGCGGGCATCGGGCGTGCAATCTAAAAGATCCAGCGAAAGCGGAGCGAGCAACTCGGCCGAACCCTCCTCGGCTACCGTTCCATCGGCGTAGATGGCTGCGGCCCGCGCGACGAATTTGTTCGGTCCCAGACCCAGGCGAACCGGTAGAGCGAACTCCGCCAGGGCTTCGCGAACGACTCCAATCCAGCCGGACGCGCCACCTTCGATGCCATGCATCTCGAGATACGCGCAGCCCTCGCTCGCATCTTCGACCAGCGGCGAGGCGGCGTCGAGCGCATCGAGCAGTACGTTCCAAAGGGCGGTGTCGGCAACGGGGTCGTCGATTACGGTGAGCGCATCGCGAGCCACGGCCTGCGCTTGCACGAGCGTCATACCGCGCCGCGCACCCAGCGCTCCGGCAGCCGCCGAGCAATCGACGACTCGACCACGTTCGCGCTTGTCGGCGACCAGCACGGGGCCATCGCCCGTTACGATGTCGCGCCGGGCAACCGCGAGTTTATAGGCGGGGATGAGAACCGCAAGGACCGACATGGGAACGTGAGTGTAATCGAACGTATGTTCGATGTCAATGGGCCACCTGGGTGGGACGTTTGTCTGTGGCAGCTTCCCCAAGAGGGCAAAACAAAGATTCCAAAATGTGCGTTTAATCACACGTCATGCACTCTGCTCTCCCGCTTTTATGACGGTCGTTCGCGCCGCACAGCACGACGTCGATGCGATCGCTCCGCTCTTCGATGCCTATCGGGTCTTTTATAAAGCTCCGAGTAACGTGCCAGCATCCCACGATTTCATCACCGAACGCTTGGCGAACGACCAATCGGTGATTTTCCTTGCCCGCGACGGCAATCACGCGGCGATCGGCTTCGTGCAGTTGTATCCGTGCTTCGCAAGTGCGCTCATGAAGCGGTTTTGGATTCTCAACGATCTCTTCGTCGATCCGTACGCACGTAGCCAAGGCGTCGGCGCGGCCTTGATGGAGGCCGCGGAGCGATTCGCGCGCGAGGATGAAGCGGCCGGGCTCACGCTCAGCACGGCGGTCGATAATGAGACCGCGCAGCGTTTGTACGAACGCTGCGGCTACGTTCGCGACGAAGAATTCTTCGTCTACAACCGGATGTTGTAAAGAACGCGTCCAAACGGGCGCCAATGAAGTCCCGCACCGTCCTCGTGAAGGCGATTGCATCCGGGGTCGCAGTTGCCAACATTTATTACGCGCAGCCGGTGCTGGTCGAAATCGCACACACCTTCGGCGTCGGGCCCAAAGACGTCGGCCTCGTTGCGGTTGCCATCCAAGTCGGCTATGCGCTGGGGATTTTATTTTTCGTTCCGTTCGGTGACATTGCCGAACGACGGACGCTGTGCGTCGGACTCGCCGCGGTCTCCGCCATCGCGATGACTGTGTGCGCGCTTGCGCCGAGTTTGCTCGTGCTCGGCATCGCCGGATGCATTGCGGGCGTCACCTCGATCACCGCACAAATTCTCATTCCGTTTGCCGCCGATCTCGCGACGCCTGAAAAACGCGGACGTGTGATCGCGCAAGTGCAGACGGGCGTGATCATGGGCATTATTTTCGCGCGCGTCGCGGGCGGTTTCATCGGTGGAAATTTCGGCTGGCGCACGGTGTTCTGGTTTGGCGCTGCGGCAAGTGCGTTTGCCGCGATCGCGATGTGGCGCGCGTTACCGCGCCATCAAGGTCACAATCGCCTGACCTATCCGCAGTTGCTCGCATCGCTTACACCGCTCGTGCGCGAACATCGTGGGCTACGCGTTTCGTGCGCGCTCGGCTTTTGTGCGTTCGCGACGTTCAGCGCGTTTTGGACGACGGTCCCGTTTCATCTCGCATCGATGGGTCTGGGTCCGGCATTCGTCGGTTCGCTCGGACTGACCGCGATGATCGGCGCGTTCGTCGCCGTCAACGTGGGAACGTTTGCCGACAAATATGGAAGCGTGGCCACGGGTGCGTTCGCGCTGGTCATGCTCGCGATCGCCTGGACGATCTACTGGAGCGGCGCGAACCTCGCATGGTTTTTCGTGGCCGGCGCGATCGTGTTTGCGATCGGCATGCAATCGAATCAGATCTCGAATCAGTCGCGCATTTTCGCGCTCGACGACTCGGCTCGGAGCCGACTCAACACGACGTACATGTTCGTGACGTTTTCGGGTGGTGCGGTCGGGTCGTACGTGGGTGCCGTAGCGTGGCAATGGTGGAACTGGACGGGCGTGTGTGCGACGGCCTTTGCGTTCATCGCGTGCGCGGCACTGGTGCTGGCACGCTTTGCCGCTACCCCAGGCGAGGTCCCCAGCCGCCAAAGGGCACGTTCGCTACGGGTCGGTTCGTAAGCACGCGATTCTCGCGGATGGGTTCGGGACGCACGATGATCGGTTTCATGGATGTGCCTTTCAAAGAAGCTTGTACCTAATTATCGAGTGGTTGAGGGACAACTGTTTTGTTTTCGCGTCGGATGAGAGTCTCGGCCTCGCATTTGGCCGCAGCCCACTGGTCGAAATGAGCGCGCGGAGAGAGGCGGTTTAGAATCTCGTGAGGTGATGGCGAATCCCGAAACGCGGTGGAAAATCGATGCGTTGTCGGTTTGTTTTCATCCACTCGCCCTCACGTACCGGGCAACACCCCACGGAGTTTCTCGCCATGATTAAACATTTTTCAGCCGCTCTCGTCGCCACCGTCCTCGCGCTTCCGCTCGCCGCCAGCGCCGGTCAAGTGCAGAGCCGCATCGAGAACCAGCAAGACCGCATCAATCAAGGCGTGGCCTCAGGCCAGCTCACCCATCACGAATACAGCGTCGACGAGCATCGCCTCAATGCCATCCGCGCGCAGCGCAACAACGCGAGCGACAACCACAATCTCACCTCGCTCGAACGCGCCCAACTCAATCGCGAACTGAATCGCAATTCAAACGGCGTGTACTTCACCAAACACAACCCCGCCGACCAACCCGGCGTGTAGGCGCCACTAGGCCAACGCAGCAAGCGCGTCGCCGCAGTAATGTGGGGCAGTTGCCTGGCAAGAAGGCGTATGATCATAGCCTGCTTCGAGGGACTGCTCTATTTCGGTATTGTGTTCGCGTTTGCGTTCGCCACGGGCGCCGCTCGCGTACTCGTTTTTGCGCCACGGCTTGGGGTGGCGGTTTCCGTGTTTCTCGAGGTCCCCATCCTGATTGCGGCGAGCTGGATCGTCGCCCGCTACCTTCTTCGTAATCAGTCTTTTTCGATTGCGCAACGCGTCGTGATGGGAGTAACGGCTTTCACGTTGACCATGGCGAGTGAAGCAGCGCTGGCATACATGATGCGGGGGGAAAGCATCACCGACTGGGCCTGGGCGGTAGCGACTCCCCTTGGGCTCGTGGGCTTGGCCGGACAAATCGCCTTTGGCGCGATGCCGATCTTCGTGGGCAGAAGCAGGCTAGGTCTTTCTCCAAGGGGCTAGCGCATGACCGTGGACAAGAGGCGCCGCTAGGCCGAGCGAATCCGCGGTCGGGCGTGAACGCGCTCGTCGCCCGCAAGTGCGCGTTCGCGCACGTCCGTAAACGCCGGCCGATCCTCGAAACTCGTACACGACACGAGCGCGCTTGCCCCCGGGGCGGCGCGTTTGTGTTTTTTTACGAGCGCGCGGATATCGTAACCGGCAAGCTCGCCGTACGGGCCGGCTGGGCCGTTCCAGCGTACGCGTTCGATCGCAAGCTCCAGGCGCACCGAGGCAAAGAAGCGCAATTCGCTCGAGGCCTCTACACCGAGGGCAACGAGCAACGTGTTGCTGCGATGCGCTAGGCTTGCCAGCCGCGTCCAGGTGGCGCCACCCGTGCCGCGGCCGCTTGGGAGCGTGGGAATGATGACGACCGTAAAGGCGCCCGAACGCACGACGATATCTGCCGCGCGCGCAATCTGCACGGGTTCGTGAACCGGGACGATCATCAGTCGTTCCAGGTTGACACCGGCGGCCGCCAACGCCGGCGGAAAGAGATCGTCGCCGATGATCGCCCCCAGGCTTCGCGTGGTGGCGGTGGCGAGCAGACGGGCCGCAATGGCGCTGCGTCCGCCGCTAGGCGCCCCCTCGAGCGTCGAGATGAGGCCGCGCGGGAATCCGCCGCCTAAAACCCGGTCGAGATCCGCAAAACCTGTCTGAACGATCGCGTCTTCGCCCAAGGCAAAGGCCGCCGCACTCGTCTCGCGATAACGGGTGTCGAAGGCTTCGCGCAAGGCGGCAAACGCCGGATCGACGGCCATGGGACACCAACCATAATCGAACGCATGTTCGATGTCAACCGTCAGAAGTTGCAGCTGGTTAAGTGGTTTTGCTCAGAGGGCGCCGCTTATTCAAAGCATCCGACTCAATGGGGTCTTGGGTGAATTTAATTTCCAGGCGACTGTTGAAAAGGTCTGCCAATCGAACAAGAGTGTCGGTTGATGGCAGATGCCGCCCAGACTCAATCCTTGAAATTGCAGCCTTGCTCGTGCCAAGGCGATCTGCAAGCGCTTGTTGACTGAGCTTATGTCTAGTTCTAAACAGAATGATCAACTCTGCGATCGCAAGGCTTTGTTCAAGTCGACGCTTAGCTAGATAATAATCTCGTTTAGATAAGCGGCCAGCGCGAACTTCTCTTAAGGTTGATCCCGCAGGGCTTTGTTCAATATCAGGATCCATGCTAGATGAAGTTATCATTTTTGGCAACTTCGTGTCAACGATTCGGTGGGGCTCTCCTTCCGGTTGCGCTAGGTGGCTTTCGAGCTAAAGAGTCCATCCTGTTTTTAAAATCATCAAAGCGCACTTTGGCGATTTGAATCTCGGCCGGCGGAATTTTTGGCGTGGTTTTGCGAAACGCATGGAGTAATATTAAGAACAAATGGGAGCGTCTGTATAAAATACGATAATGCTTTGATCCATAATGGCAACGCAGTTCGCGCAGCTCACCTGATATTTGAGAACTGTGAGGAAATGCCAAATGCGGATGTGTTTCGTCTAGCCGATTCAGCAAGTCAATCTGATGGTCGAGAACGACCTGCTCTTCCACGGTAAGTGATTCAATAAAATCGTTAACAGGTTCCGTGCCGTCCACTGTCCGATAAAATCGAGCCTGAAGGCAGCGAGGTGCGCTGTTTGAAATTGGGATAGATCTCAGATCCTCTCCTGGCTCATTCAAGTGGACTGACTGCATGGCGCCTACACTCTTACTAGTAATTGTGCGTTATGGATTTAAGCGTGTAAGGGGCTGTGCGTACGCCTTGAGTTTGTCGATTAAGCCAAATACGAATTCACGCTCTGCTCCTTCAAGTTCCATCAAGTCAACCGAAATCATCAGTGTTACTTGACCCCCACCATTTCTTAAAGTTACGGTTTTCGAAGTGCCTTTGGTCGATGGTGGCGCCAAAGGGGGTGTAATTGGCTTGTTGCGATTCTGAGTGCCGACCCTTGTGTGTTCACCTTTCGGGTTGGAGGGCGCTCCAGCAACACGGCCAGGTTTGAGCGTAGTCGCTTCCGGCGCGAGCCCCGCTTCACGACACAGCGCCATGAATAGCGCGATCATATTCGGACGCTGTCCGGCCGGATCAAATGGCTTAAATGCGTTGTTTAAGTCAGCCGCAGTCGCGGTGGCTGGATTGTAGCTAACGAAAACGGGATTATATGCGTCCGAGATGATCGCACCAAGCTGTGATCTATATTCGTCGGAAGTGGTTTTGCGAAGTTCCATCGCAAGATTTGTTAATAAGAAATCACTGCTGATAAGGCCTAAGAATCGAAGTGCCTTTTGAACGCGGTCTGCATTCCCGCTCGCGACTCCCAGCGATTGTAGCGACTTGAGAGTCAAGACCGATGGAATAGTCCCTTCATATATCCGTTTTTACAATGGACGTAACTGGCTTCCCGGGCGCGTACGGCATGAAGCTCGGTTCATCAACAATCACTCAGGCCTCCAAACATTATTCTTGCTGCTGCATCTTGGCGGCAAACATTGTTTAAAGTCAAGAACGAGGTCGATCTAAAGAATATTGTTTGACCAGTAATCGGTGGCGGCTGCGATGGCCGAGCGGGGGACACGCGGGGCGCTGGGTGAATCGTCGGCCGATGCGCCCCCCTTGGCTCTTCGCCCTCATTCTCGGGATCGGATGGATGTCGCTGACGACCATACCTTCGGCGGCTGCGATCGTACTCGCGCCCCTTCAGTACACAGATCGGACTCTGCCCAACGGCTTACGCGTGCTCCTGGTCGAGGACCATCGCGTGCCTTCGGTCGCCATCAACGTCGGCTACAAGGTCGGCGGCAAAGACGATCCGCCGGGCCGCTCGGGCTTCGCCCATCTCTTCGAACACCTGATGTTCAAAGGCACCGCCAACACCAAGTCCGAGACGATGGACCGCCTCACCGAAGACGTGGGCGGCTACAACAATGCCTTTACGGCCGAGGACATCACCAACTATTACGAAGTGGTGCCCGCAAATTATCTCGAGACGCTGCTGTGGGCCGAAGCCGACCGGCTCGCCACCCTCAACGTAACGCAAGCGAATTTTCTGACCGAACGCGAGGTCGTGATCGGTGAGTACGGACAGAGCGTGCTTGCCGAACCGTACGGTATGCTCGGTGAAATCGTCGATCGCGAATCGTATACGACGCACCCGTATCGCCGCGGCGTCATCGGCGATCCCGACAACTTGCACGCCGCGACGCTCGCCGATGTGGTTGCTTTCCATCAGACGTATTACCGGCCTGACAATGCGGTGCTCGTGCTCGTCGGCGATTTCGATCCCGCCCAAGCCGGCGCGTGGATCGACAAGTATTTCGGTGCGATCGCAAAGCCCGCCGGTAGCGTGCCGCGCGTGAGCGTGGTCGAGCCGAAGCAAACCGCGGAGCGCCGCTTCACCTATCACGGCGATAACGTGCCGCTGCCCGCACTCGAATACGCCTATCACGTTCCGGCGGCAAACGCACCCGATGCCGTCGTGCTCGACATGATCGAGACGATTCTCGGGGCGGGCAAGAGCTCGCGCCTCTATCGATCGCTCGTCTACGATCAGCAGATCGCATCGAACGCCTACGCGAGTGCGGACACGCGCCAACAGCCCGGACTCTTCACGTTCCGCACGATCCTCAATAAAGGTAAAGCCGTCGCCGATGCACACGCCGCGCTCGATGCGGAGATCGCGCGTTTGCAGTCGACACCGGTTGATGCCGCCGAGCTCGACAAAGCAAAAACGCAAGTGGCAAGCTCGATCGTACGTTCGCGCGCGACGTATAACGGCATCGCGCTTGCGCTCGTGCGCGCGGCCGTCGTACGCGGCGATCCGGGTCAGGTGAATTCCGATCTCGCGCAACTGCAGGCAGTAACGTCGGCCGATATCATGCGCGTTGCCAAGACGTATTTTATGCCCACGAATCGCACCGTCGTGGAGTATCTGCCGAAGTGATTCGTGCTTTCCTTGCCGCTTTTCTGATCGTAGGATTACCGATGGCCGTGAGTGCCCAGCCCTTGCAAACGCCGCCACCGCCCGGGCCCGTGCGGATCGCCACCTTGCCCACCGCGCGAGAGGCGACGCTTCCCAACGGCTTGCGCGTGATCGCATTCCAAGTGAAGTCGCAACCGAAGGCGCAGAGCGTTCCACTCATCGCCGCGCAATTGATCGTGCGCAGTGGCGGTTCGTCGGAAGACGAAGCGCACGCGGGCCTCGCTAGTGCCACCGCCACGCTCTTGACCTCGGGGACGACGACGCGCGGGGCGCTCGAAATCTCGCAAGCGGTCGACGCGCTCGGCGCACGGTTGAATGCCGGTGCCGGTTTCGATGCATCGCTCGTGAGCGTCAGCGCGACGACACCGACGTTTCCCGCGGCATTCGACCTCTTCGCCGATGTGGTGTTGCATCCGGCCTTCGCCCCAGCCGAAGTCGAACGCGTGCGCACCAAAGCTATCAGCGATTTACAACTCGGGTATAGTTCGCCGAGTTCTCTCGCGCGGCTCGTTGCCGGACGCGTCGCATACGGCGGATCGCCGTACGCGCATCCGCTCAGCGGAACAGCAACTTCACTGCAAGCGCTCACACGCGCGGACATCGCTGCATTTCACGCGCGTGCCTACCGGCCGGATAATGCGCTGCTCGTTATCGGCGGCGACATCGCACCGGATGCGGCGATCGCCCTCGTGACGCGCGTACTTGGAAGCTGGAGCAAGCCCGCAACGGCGCTCGTGCCCGCGCCCGTCTCGACGCCGGTTCCGCCTCACTCGCGCGTCGTCATCGTCGATAAACCCGACGCGGGTCGAACGGCGATCGTCGCGGGTCACGCATCGATCGCGCGCCTCGATCCGCAGTATTACGCGGGCGTCGTCGCAACGGCCGTGCTCTCGGGATTCTCCGGTCGCCTCAATCAGGAAGTGCGCGTTAAACGCGGACTTTCGTACGGTGCGGGCGCGAGCCTGGGTGCGCGTAAAGACTGCGGCGTCTTCACGGCCGCAACGCTCGTCGATCACACGAAGGTCGTCGAAGGCACGAAAGTCATTCTCGATACGCTCGCATCGCTTGCAAGCGCGCCCGTTCCGGCGGACGAACTCGCACCGCGCAAAGCGACGGTGACCGGCGACTTCTACCGCGGGATCGAAACGATCGACGGCATCGCCGGAACGTTCGGGGATCTCGCGCTCAACGGCGTACCGCTGGCCGATATCGGAACGTTCGTTCCGCAGGTGAATGCGGTCGACGCGGCCGCGATCGGTGCGTTCTCGAAACGCTACATCGCCGATCGACCGTTCGTGGTACTCGTCGGTGATGCGAAGAAATTCGAAACCGCGATTCGCGCGGCCTATAGCGATGTCGAGGTGATTCCGTTCGCCGCGCTCGATTTGGGCGCGGCGAACCTCAAGAAGCCGTAGGACTTACGGGAGTAGAATGAGCTTTCCGGTCGTTGCACGCGCGGCGAGATCCGTATGCGCGCGTGCGGCATCGGCGAGTGGATAGGTCGCGCCCACGCGCACGTCGAGCGACTTCTTTGCGATGTGCTCGAAGATGTCGTGCGCGCGAGCGAGTAATTCTGCGCGCGTGCGCGTGAAATGCACGGCGGTCGGTCGTGTCAGAAAGAGCGATCCGGCAGCGGCGAGTGCTTGCGGTGAGATCGGCGGAACGGCTCCGCTCGCGGCACCGTAAAGCACCATGTAGCCGCGCGGCGCGAGCGCTCGTAAGCTATCGTCGAACGTGGTCATTCCGACTGAATCGTACACGCAGGCCGCACCCTCGCCGCCGGTGAGTTCTTTGACTTTCTCGACGAAGCCGTCGTAGTCGGTTGCCGCATCCGCGCCCGCCGCGACGGCCAGCGAACGTTTTTCGGGGGTCGAGGCGGTCGCTACGACCGTCGCGCCGCGCGCTTTTGCGAGCTGCACGAGTAAGTTGCCGACGCCGCCGGCGGCCGCGTGCACGACGACGGTATCGCCCCGTTGGATCGGATAGGTCGAGTGCGAGAGATACTGCGCGGTGACGCCTTGCAGCATCGCCGCGCACGCGATCCGGTTGTCGAGGTCGTGCGGAATCGAGACGAGTTTGTCGACCGCGACGCAGTTGTACTCAGCGTAGCTACCACTGCCCGACCCCATGTAGGCGACGCGGTCGCCGATCTTGAGATCGAAGTCGTTCTCGCCGACTTCCTCGATCACGCCCGCCCCCTCGCCGCCGGGCGTATAGGGCAGCGGGGAGGGATACATCCCGGTCCGGATATAGATGTCGATGTAATTGATCCCGATCGCGGTGATCTTGACGAGCGCTTCGCCTGCCTTCGGGGTCGGCTTCTCGATGTCGGCTAGGTGGAGAACGTCGGGTCCGCCCGTCCGTTCGACGCGTATCGCTTTCACGAATGCGGTGACCGCGCGAATCCGTTGCAAGTTGCTGCTTTGCACGATGCGGAGCGGGGTAGAAGTCGTTCATGGAACGCAAGGATCTCTACGAAGACGACCTGACCGAAGAACGGTATCCGACGCCCGGCGAGCGCGAAGACGTCGCACAAACGCAATTGCTCGATCCCGATGAGAACGACCCTGCCGCGACGGACGGGACGATCGCCCCGAAGGAGACCTAAGGCTCGAAGGGCGCTCCGACGGGGCGTCCGAGATGGTATCCTTGCGCGTGATCGCACGTGAGCGCGGCGAGCGCCATCAGTTCGGCTTCGGATTCGATGCCCTCGGCAACGATCGTCTTGCCGAGTTTATGGCCGACCGAGATGATCGCCTCGACGATCGCCTGATTTGCACGGTCGTTCGTGAGATCGGTGACGAACGAACGATCGATTTTGATTTTGTCGATCGGTAGCCATTTTAGATACGCAAGCGATGAATATCCGGTGCCGAAATCGTCGATGGAGAACGTGATGCCGAGCCCGCGCAGACGATCGACGTTAAAAAGCACCGTGGCGCCGCCCTCGAGCAGCGTCGATTCCGTCAGCTCGAATTCGAGCCGACGCGGGTCGATGCCGTGACCTTGGATTCGGCGCTCGATCCGTTCGCCGAAATCACGATCGCGCAGTTGCCGGGCGGATAAGTTGACGGCGACGCGGTCGAAAACGCGACCCTCGGCGAGCCACCGTGAAATTTGCAGGCACACCGTGTCGAGCACGAAATCGCCAATCGCCTTGATGAGGCCCGATTCTTCGGCGACCGGAATGAAGTCCGCCGCACTCACCAGCGCACCGTCGCGCTCCCAGCGCACGAGTGCCTCGAAGCTGACGGGCGCCTCAGGCGTGTCGATGGATCGGATCGGTTGGTAGTGAACGCGCAAGTCGCCGTTCTCGATCGCGCGACGAAGGGCGTTCTCGGTTGCAAGCGCGCGGACAGCCGATTCGTGTAGGGCGGCCGTGTAAAACTGAAAGTTTCCGCCGCCGCGCCGTTTGGCTTTGTACATCGCGGCATCCGCCGCTCGCAAGAGTTCGTCGGGTGTGTTGCCGTCGGTTGGGTAGAGGGCGATGCCGATACTGCACGACACGAACTGCGTTCCGGACCGCAATTCCATTGGCCGTGCCAGAGCCGCTTGAATGCGGACGGCCAGTTCCTTAGCGGTTTCTTCGTCGTTGATATCGTTGAGCACCACGACAAACTCGTCGCCGCCCGGTCGCGCGATCGTATCTTCTTCGCGCAAGAGATCGGAGAGCCGTTCGGCGAGTTGGACCAGGAGTTCGTCGCCAACGAGATGACCCAGCGAATCGTTGATCGATTTGAAGCGATCGACGTCGAGAAAGAGCACGGCAACGTGCGTGTTGCGACGATTGGCGCGCGATAGCGCTTGCACGATACGATCGCCGAGCAACGACCGATTCGGAAGGTCGGTCAGCGTATCGAATTGCGCGAGGTGGGCGAGCCGTTCTTCGGCGAGGCGGCGTTCGGTGATGTCGAGCAACGTGCCGACGATGCGCGTCGGTCGGCCTTCGCGAATGAGGAATTCGCCTTTTTCTTTGACGTAGCGAATCTCACCGTCGCGGCGAATGATGCGATGTTCCAGTTCGAAAATCCCGAGTTCGCGCAGTGCGAGATCGTACGCTTCGCGAACGCGCAAGACGTCTTCGGGATGATCGTAGCGAAAGAGCGTGCGCGACGCGTTGCGATCGTTGGGTTTGACACCGAGGATCCGATAGAGTTCGGGCGACCAATAGGTGTCTTCGTCGTTGTCGACCCCAGCGCTGTAGCTACCGAGGTGAGCGATTTCTTGAGCCTTGTTGAGCTCGCCCCGGCGTTCGTCGAGCTCGTTTGCCACGCGCTTGCGGGCCGTGACGTCGATCGCCATGCCGATGGTACCGACGATCGTGCCGTCACGCTGCCGCAGCGGCTCCACGGCCGCCTCGAAATAGCGTTTGAACCACGTTCCCTCGAACGTCACGCGTTCGCCGGTGCAGGCGCGTTCGTGTGCGGCAAGGACCATCGTTTCGCGCTCGGTCCTGCCACGAAAGACGCTCAAGAGCGATTTCCCGATGGTCGCGCTCTCGAAATTCGAATCGATTTCCGCCAGCACGTTCCCGGTAATCGAGGTGTAGGTCATACCGAGATCGGTCGTCCAAATGAGTGCTGGGATCTGCGCGAGTAGCATGTGCGCACGCGAGCGGCTTTCGCGCAACTCGCGTTCCGCGCGCACGCGTTCCGTAATGTTCAGCGCTTCGACGATGCGAAGCCCGCGACCGTCGAGGACGATATGCCGACTGAGAACTTCGACATCGATCGTTGCCCCCGAGGCAACGCGGTGCTTCCAGGGGCTCGTCGCGCGCGGCTGTTCGTCGGAGCCCGCGATGATTGCGTGCAGATGGACGATCTCGTCGCTCAGATGAATATCGTCGAGCGTCATCTGCGCGAACTCGGCGGCACTGTAACCGTACGTTTCGATCGCTGCTGCATTGACCGTGACAAAGCGAAGCGTCTGCGGGTCATACACCCACATCGGCCGCGGATTTTCCGCAAAAACGGCTTTCGCTAGACTCCCGGCTTCAAGCATTGGCCCGCTCCCTTCCCTGGGGTGACGGGCCCACCCTCGGTTACAACACGCTTACAACGTATTGCGTGAAGCGCGAGATGTACCGGGAACGATTGGAGTGGTATCATCGGCGGTCGGATTTCCAAGATCGACGGGCCGATCCGTCGTGGTACGGTTCGGGTTGAAAACATATTCGGCGGAATTCGGATCGAGCACCCCGGGCGGCGCATTCTCCACACGGGATGCGAAGGCGCTCAAATCATGGCGCAGCGCGGATTCGAAGGTCGCGCCGATTCCGAGTAACTCGCCGGCGGTTCCGATCGGTCCGGCCGGCGGCTCGTATGCGATCGTCACGGTGACATCGGTCCGATCGGCGGCGACGGCAGTAAAATTGACGCGGCCGCTGTTGCGGAAGCCACTGGTCGATCGCCAGCCGATCTGTTTGTCGGGTATCCAATTTTCATTCACCGCTGTCCACGTGTGGCGTCCCGCAAGATCGACGCTCCAGCTGGTCGTGTTTTCATCGATGAACGTCACTTCTTTGATGTACGTCATGAACTTCGGATAATCCACGAATCGGCTAAAGAGCGTGTAGACCTGGTGGACGGGGGCAGTAATCGTGATTGAGGCGCGGTGTTCGGCCATAGTGGAGCCTCGAGAGCGAGTGGTTTCTCTTGTACCGTCCGATCGCGGCGTGCAAACGTCGGGACGGCCGGGTGTGGAGAACCGTTCGCGCGGGGATATCGAGCCTATGAAGATCGATGTGCTCGCGTTAGCGAAAGAAAGCTGGACGGAGTTCAACGCTGACAAGTCTCCGCGGCTCGCTGCAGCGATTGCCTACGCGGCCGTCTTTGCGATTGCGCCGCTGTTCATCATCGTCATCGCAATTGCCGGTTGGTATTTCGGTCTCGGCAACGGCGGGCACGGCCATCACATCGTCCAGGAAAAAATCGTCTCGCAGATCAGCGCTTCGATGGGCCGCGATGCGGGCGAAACGGTTAAGGGTATGATCGCGGCGAGTTATAAGAATCGCCATGGCTTGCTCGCAAGCATCGTCGGTTGGATTCTGGTGCTGGTCGGCGCATCGGGTGTGTTCGCAGCATTGCAGGATGCTCTCAACACCGTTTGGCACGTCGAGCCCAAACGCTCTGGGATCATGGAGGTCGTCCGCGACAAACTTGCGGCGATCGGCATGGTCATCGGAATTGGTATCATCATGCTGGCGAGTTTTCTTGCCAGCGCGATACTGACGTTCGTCTCCACCTATGTTAGCGGAGCGTTTCCGTTCCCGGGCCTTGGCGTGCTCTTGTTGATCCTCAACTACGCGGTGTCGGTGGGCGTGATCGGGTTGCTCTTCGCAATGATCTTTCGCTATCTGCCGGATCGCTCGATTGCGTGGCACGATGTGTGGAGCGGTGCGTTTGCCACCGCCGTTCTCTTCGAAGTCGGACAGGCGCTGATCTCGCTTTATCTCGGTAAGAGCGGCGTTGCATCGGGATATGGTGCTGCGGGCGCCGTGCTCGTGATCTTGCTGTGGGCCTATTACTCGGCGCTGGTGCTCTTACTCGGCGCGGAATTCACCAAAGTCTGGGCGCGACGACATGGTTCGGATGCGGCCGTCGCGGCAGCGCGCGCTCTCGAACCTACACGCGTTGCGGTTGGGATTCGATAACGAGCGGGAGCGAGGTTTGCGCGACGGCGTTTCCTTGCACGAGACGCGTCCCGCTAATTTTTTCAAACGGCTGCACGCGCGCGAAGATTCGGAAGAAGCCATAGACGAATCCAAAGGTCAAGGCGCCGACCACGTAACGCGCGAGCGTACGCCATAATCCGACCCGGGTGAAGCGCTCCGTTACGACGCGCAGGTCCATGACCATCATGCCAAACGACTGCCCCGCGATCGCCACGAGTACGATCACGTAGATGAACAGAATCAAATTTCCGAAAAGGGGTGTGCCGGGAAGGAGCGACCAATGCGTTGCAACGTGAACGTTTGGCGGTAGCTGCGCCGCGACGTCTTTCATCGCATCGAGGCCCCGTTTTATGTCCGGATCGGTCGATGTCTTGGCGATTTCGGCGAGCTTCTTTGCGGCCGCGACAGCGTGCGTTTTCAGCTCCGGTCCCGGCGTGTCGAACGTCGCTTTGACATCGACCGCTTTGCTGTACAGGATTTGGATGAGCGTCGCGTCGATCGTGAACGCTGCGAGTCGGCGCGGAAAACTTGCGAACGCTTTTGCGGGAATTCCGTCGCTTCGATCGACCCTCGGCGCCACGACGACGGAGCAACCCGTTTCGAACCGTGGGCGCCAATACCGGTAGAGCGGATGTGCGGTGAAGACCGCGAGCGCGTGCATGCGATTCGTCGCATACGGAACGGCGCTGAGCCACTCGCCCATGCGAAGTGTTTGATCGCTCTGTATGGCCGCACGCTGTTCGGCAAACGCGCGATGATCGATCGTGCGTCCGAGCGAATGAAACGCGGAAACGGCGATTGCGGTGTAGGCGTTTTCGAGCGAGTCGCAACAGAGCAAACCGACCCGATCGGCCGTATATTCGATCCGTCGGAGCCACGCGCCGAAAGCGAAGGCGACGAGCGGATTCTCGCGACCGTTCGTGCTCAAGAGCGAGGTCAAGCGCGTGTGGCCCGCCGAGATATGTGCGAGTTCTCGACCGACGAGAAAACGCAGCTCCTGTGGTTTGAGATGACCGACCCACTGCGAGGAGATGATCAGGGCGTACGGCTCGCCGATACCGATCGCGACGAGTGGCACGAAGGGATCGTCGCGCACGAACACCTGCGGTGTCGGGACGCCGAGCGTGCGCGCGCAGTCCTCAACGAGTGCCGCGATGTCGCCGAATTGGCGTTCGTGCACGCGAATGCTCGAACCGAGGAGTCGGCCGCGACCGAGTGAGACGAGAAGCATGCCGCCGATGATGAGCAACGCGAATTCCTGAATTGCAAACGTGTTGCCGATCAGGCGCGCGACGCCCGGGACGACACCAGCGACGAGAACGACGCAGATCCCGAGCAACCACCATTCGCCCGCGATCCGCAGTGACTGCGGTCCACGAACGAGGCTGGTCGGTTCGACCGCTACCATCCCCACGTGCCGCTCGCTCCTTTGAACGGCCCGACGATGGCGTTCGTAATCCAGCCGCCGTAAAAATCGCCGGGTTGCGCCTGGACGCGTTCGTCATCGACGTAACATGCATCGACGCGCGTTGCATAAAACGCGAGGTGGTTGGCGAGTGCCGCAAAGCGCGTCGAGGGATGCGCGTAAAACCAAGCCGCGTCGCGCGAGGTTCGCTCGCCCGAAACGAGATCGTAGTAGTTTGCCGCGCCCTTGAACTCGCAGAACGTGGTCGCCGCGCCCAAGCGCAGGACGCTTGCATCGCAGTCCGCATGCGGGATATAGAAGACCGGCGGGTGGCTCGTTTCGAGCACGCGGAATCCGCCGCGCGTCTCGGCGATCGTGCGGCCGTCGAATTCCACCCGCAGCGTCCGGTGGTTGGCTTCGATGGCGGGCGGGCGCGGGTAGTCCCACACCGACTCCTGGCCCGGCTGCGGATCGATACGCTTCGGTCGCATGGCCGAGAGTTAGAATTTTCTGCTCGGACCCCTTGACACCGCGCTCTAATGTGCTATTGTACTAGTGTGCTAGTTCAATAGCACAGAAGGAAACCAGCAATGACCGTCCGCGTCAACCGCCCCGTCCTCTCCCCTCTCCAAGACGAGCGGCGCCCGATCGCCCGTCCCACGGCCGACGTTCGGATGTTCGGCGGCTGGGGCCCGAAGTTCTAAATTGGTGCCTGTCAATTTCAACGTCGATCCACGCAGCGGCGTGCCGATCTACGTGCAGCTGATCGAGCAGGTAAAACGCTCGGTCGCCGTCGGGGCACTCGCTCCCGGCGAACGGCTGCCCACGGTGAAAGCACTCGCGCTCGATCTGACCGTCAATCCCAATACGGTGGCGCGTGCCTATCGCGACCTCGAGCGCGACGACGTGATCGAGACCAGCCCCGGCCGCGGTTCGTTTGTGAAGAATCGCGATGGAGCAGCGCCGCTCGCCCGCCGCGCACTCGCCGACGTTGCCGCAGGCGCCCTCGAAGCCGCAATCCGCGACGCCCGTTCGATCGGCGTCTCGCGAACAGAACTGACCGCCCTGATCGCGACGCTCGTCGCTCGCTGGTATCCAACGGAGGCCGACTCATGATCGACCCGATCGCAATCGACGGGTTCTCCAAGCGCTACGGCGACTTCGAAGCCGTCTCGCAACTCACGCTGAGCGTTCCGGAAGGCTCGATCTGCGGTCTGCTCGGCCCGAACGGCGCCGGGAAGACCTCGACGATCAAGTGTCTGGTCGGACTTGCCCGACCGACGGCTGGATCGATCGCGATTCTCGGTGGTCCGCCGCGGTCCGCAATGTTCGAACGGGTAGCGTTCATCCCGGAACGCAGCGCGCTTTACGACGACCTCACCGGCAACGACCACTTCGCGATGGCCTCGTACGCTTACAAAAGTTTCGAGATCGCCCGGGCGCGCAAGATGCTCGCGATCTTCGATCTGGATGCGCGCAAACGCGTCCGCAAATTTTCGAAAGGTCAGAAGACGGCCTTCGCTCTTGCGCTCGCGTTTGCGATCCGTCCGAGCGTGATGATTCTCGACGAACCCGCCTCGGGACTCGATCCGATCAATCAGCGCGCGGTCCTCGATCTTTTGATCGAAGCGGCGGCAAACGGCGCGACGATTCTCTTTTCCTCACACCAAATCGGTCAGGTCGAACGTGCCGCCGATCGTGTCGCGATCCTCAAACGCGGCAAACTGATCGTCGATGGAATCGTCGATGAACTCAAAGACAACGAAAAACTAATCGAGGCGACATTCGATCGCAAGCGCGATCTCAACGGCCTGGCAAGCGACGCTCGCATACGCCGGATCGAGTGGCGCGGCAACACCCTGCGCGCCTTCGTGCACACCGAACACGATGCGGTCGCTCAAACGATCAACGCGCACAATCCAAACGCCATCGCGGTCCTCAACCTCAATCTGGAAGAGATCTTCTTCAACGCCGTCGAGGAACCACGCGCCAATACTCTAGAGGACGTGTAATCATGTGGTACATCGAATATCTTCGGGCGCGCCGTGCGCTCACCGTGTATGGCCTCATCGTCGCCGCGATGGTGGCGCTCGCTTTGATCGTACGCGTCAACGTCAATCCGCATCCGATACCCGGCTTGCATCAGACGCCGCTCATTTTGCTCGCGGTGATCGCCGGGTTCGCGATCGCGATCCTCGGAACGGTGCTTGCGACGAGTCTCTCGAGTCACGTCAACGGGCATCTCGAGATCGCCTGGACCAAGCCGATCCCGCGCGATCGATTGGTCGCGCAGACCTTCGCCATCGATATCGGAGCGCTAGCGATTGCGTACCTAGCAACGATCGTTGTCTTGATTGCGGTGAGTGCATCCTACAACCAACACCTGGACTATTCACTCGTGCAACTCGGCCACACGGCGGCCGAGTTTCTCTTTCCCGTGGCGCTTTACGCGCTCGTGCAAGGGAGTACTTCATCCGTCGGTCGACGCGCTGGATCGATTGCCGGATTGACGTGGCCGGTTTTGCTCTTTATGGCGAGCATCGTCCAGTTTCCGGTTCCGGAGTTCGTGCACCGTATCGCACTAGTCGTCAACTATTTCAATCCGATAACCTTGCTGTCGATCCACTTCGGACCGGGCGAGACCGGTAACACGCTGGGCGGATCCGCATTTGCGACGGGACCGATCCTCCAAGGTCTGGTCATCGTTGCGATCGGATTCACGCTTGCACTCGTACAATGGCGCCGGTTGGAAGCATAGCCATGTGGTACATCGAATTTTTGCGCGCCCGCAAAGCACTTTCGGTCTACGGCGCCATGTTGTTGGTGCTGTTCGTAGTCGCGCTCCTCTTCCGCCTGTATGGAACCTTTCACCGGTACGGCGCCGATCGTTTCATGCCCGTGCCGATCGAAGTTCTCGCGTCCATGGGCGCGTTCATTACCGCAATTTTCGCAACGACGCTAGCCACAAGTCTCGCGCATCACGTAGCCGGACATCTCGAAATAGCGTGGACGAAGCCAATCAGCCGCGATCGCTTCATCCTCGAGGTTTTGCTCGTGGACGCAAGCGCCATCGCGATCGCCTATGTTGGAACGATGGCGTGTATGATCGCGACGTTCATGGTTTTCAGCGGGAGGTTTCCGCTCGTTCTCTCACCGCTCGGGATCGCCCGCACGGCCTTGGAACTCGTGTTCGTCTATGCCTTCTATATGGTGATTCAGGCGGCAACGTCCGGACAGCGTCGCTTCGCGGGAATGATCGCGGGGGTTTCCTGGCCCGTGCTGCTCTTGGTCATGGCCGCGCCATCGATTGGCATGCCTGCGCCGATCACCCGCTTCTTCGAGCTAATCGACTTCGTTAATCCGCTCGCACTTCTCTCGGTGCGCACCGCTTCACAAAATATGCTCCGACTTCCGATCTGGGGTGCACCGGCCGTGCTGGATGCCTGCGCGCTCATCGCCATAGGATTCGCCATCACGCTCGTGCGTTGGCGGCGGATCGAAGCTTAGCTGCTGAGTGCGGTCTGCGCCGCGTCCGCGATTACGACGCGGTTGCGGCCCTCCGCTTTGGCACGATAGAGCGCCATGTCGGCGCAGCCGATGAGCTCCTCTGTCGTCGCGCGACCGTCGTGCAGCATGCACGTACCGATACTGGCCGAGACGAAGAGTCCGGCCGTCGGTGCGTGCGGGATGGCTTCAGCGAGAATCGCAACGCGAATGCGCTCGGCGACGATGGCTGCGCCGGCGCGATCGATATCGATCAGAACCACGACGAATTCTTCGCCGCCGTAGCGCGCCGCAAAGTCGCTGGGTCGCCCGATCTGGGCGTTGATCGTGGTGGCGATGCGCCGCAGGCAATCGTCGCCCGCGAGATGACCGAACGTATCGTTGTACATCTTGAAGTGATCGATATCGATAATCATGACGGCGATATCGTGATTGTGTCGTAAGGCTTGGCGCAGTGCGGTCGAAGCATATTGATCGAACGCACGGCGATTGGCGATTCCGGTGAGCCCATCGACCAAGGCCTGCTCGGAGAGCCGTCGCGCCATCGCGCCGAGCTGGCTATACATGCGATCGATCTGATACAGGAAAATACCGAGAATGGCGACCGAGGCGATGAGGATCTCGATGCGCGCGGACCACCAACCCAGCGTGTACGCCTCGATGCCGAGAAACGTCAAGTAGAGATCGAGCAAACTTGCAACGAGCGCGACGCTCAGCCACAAGTCGACGATCGTCGCGCCCTTGGTGTATCGGTAGAGCGATGCGAGCGCGACGAATAAACCAAGAACGGTGATCGGCAAGAGGCCGAAGCGCATGGTCGTGGTCCACGCGCCGTTCGCGAACGTGGACGGAAGATCGAAGACGAAGGTCGATGCGATCGCGCCGAGCGCGACGGTCGAGAAAATGACGATGAGCCGACGGAGGAAGACTTTTCCGCCCGTGCCCTCATCGTCGCTCACGTGAACGCGCGACCACGCATAGAGCGCGACGAGCACGGCAAAGCCGAAACGCGTGAAGTAATAGATCCAGCTCGATGTCGCGGTGCGCGCTCCGACGATACCCGTCGGCCCAAAGACGCCCGGATACGTCAGCACGTAAACGAGCTGCGCGCAGGCGAGGTAGGCATAGGCAAAGCTGAGGATGCCAAGCGGCGTCGAGCGCGTCGTGCGGTACTGGCTAAAGAGCAAGACCGAGGTCAGGGCTCCGGCGAAGAAAACGATCCCGAATGCGGCGGCGATGACCGGCGGGAGCGGCGGCCCCTGCAGACGCGCGAACGGCGTGGCGATCATCGAGCCCGCAAGCATAACGAGCACGCTGGCCGTAGCCGCGCGCTTTTGTGCTGTCGTGGGACGCCACGCGAGAAAATCGATCATCGGGGTAGCCGCGTCTCCTGGTATCTACTCGTATCGGTCGAACGAGTGAAAATCGTTATCGTGATCTCCGTGGGCGGCGCTAGCGTGAGAGAAACGACGAAGGGTGTGCCGAGCGAACGAAGGCCCATTTTCCCTCGCGCACGGTATAGAAATAGAGGTTCGGATCGACGGTATCTCCGGTCGGTCCGAACGTAAACGTCCCCACGACCGTATCGAAACTGCCGCCGGTCGCGAGCGTCCGCGCTAGCGCGAGGCGATTGGGTGCGCCACCCCGGCGAATCGCGTTCATGATCAGCTGCGCGCTTGCGTAGCCGAAGGCCGAGAGCGGCGTAAAGGTGCCGTAGCGTGCCTCGAAATCGGTCATCACGCGATGCGCCGCCGGGGCGATGGCAAGATACGGCATCGATGTGGACACGATGAGGCCTTCGACGCCGGTCGAATATTTGCGTATCGTGTCGGCGGTGAAGAAGCCTTGCGGTGCTCCGAGCGGCCCCGCGTAGCCGCCTTTGCGCAAGAGCGGGATGACCTCGCCCATCTCCGCGGTCGCGCCGCAGAGATACACGTAATCGGGTTTTGCCGCGAGTACCGTTGCCGCGAGCTTCGGAAATTCGGGTTTATCGAAGGCGAAGAGCGATGAGTTCCACGGCACTTTTTGCGAGCTGAGCGTTTGCGTGAACGTCTGCGCGACGTCGTACCCGTAATCGCCGTCCGCAACGAGCACGTAGACGTTTTTCGGTTTGATCGTCTCGATGACGAAACGCGCGGCGAGCTTTCCTTCGTCGCTGTCGCGCGTTGCGAGTCGGAAGACGTTGCGGTATCCTTCGGCCGTAATCTTATCGTAGGAAGATGTCGGTACGATCACCGGCATCGCGACGGGGCCATAGGTTCGCAGCGCCGCTTCGGTCGCCCGGCCGCCGAGGTGTCCGATCACCGCGATGATGTTGCCGTCGCTTGCGGCGAATTGACTGTTGACGATCGCCGATGCGACGGAATTTTCATCATCGAACGTGCGCAGAATGTAAACACGGTCGAGTTGGCCGCGCGAGCGATTCGAATCTTCGATTGCCGCGCGAACGCCGTTGGCGAGTTGCTCGCCGGCGTATTTGTCAGGACCCGTAAATGGCGCGAGCACGCCGAACGTCGTCGTTGCCGCGAACGGTGAGTCAAACGCCCGTGCGGCTTGCGACGTGCCGAGCGTTGCAAGCGATGCGCCTGCGGCGGCGAGCATCGCGCGCCGGGTTATCATCGAATCAAGTAACTCGCGAGGGTCGTTGCGAGAAAGACGACCGAGAAGGCCATGTTGGTGACGAAGATGCGATCGTTCAGCACGAAGACGTTCTTGACAATTTTGAAGAGCCGCTCTTCGTAGACGACGAGTGCGATCGCGAAGAGCACGCCGATATCGTAGACGAGTCCGGCGCCCGCAAGCCAACCCGCGTACCAGAGAACGCCCGCCATGACGACGTGGAGGGCGATCGGAAACCAGCGTCCGCTCGATTTGCCAAAGCGCACCGGCACCGAATTGATGCCTTGTGCGACGTCGATGTCGTAATCCATGAGCGCGTAGGCGATATCGAATCCCGCCACCCAAACCGTGACGGCAAGAAAGAGCAGCACGGCGGGAAGCGTGATGTGTCCCGTCACGGCGATGAATGCGCCCAGCGGTGCGAGGCCATCGACGGCGCCGAGCACGAAATGGACCAGCCACGTGAATCGCTTGCAGAGCGGGTAGATGATGATGCCCAGCGCCGCAAGCGGTAAGAGCATCAGGCACAGCGGGTTGAGCATGGCGGCTGCGAGGAGCAACAGTCCGATGCCGGCGGCGATTGCCCAAAGCATGACGCTCGGATCGAGCACGCCGCTCGGCAGCGCGCGTTTCGCGGTGCGCGGATTCGTCGCGTCGTGTTTGCGATCGAAGTAGCGATTCGCGGCCATCGCCGCGGTCCGTGCGCCGAGAACGGCAAGCGTGATCCAAACGAATTGCCAGAGCGTCGGAAACCCATGCGCGGCCATCACCGCACCGACGTACGCGAACGGGAGTGCGAAGAACGTGTGCTCCAGTCGAATGTCGCGCAGGAACGCGCGCAAGGCGGTCATGTCGGATCGCCGCTCGGGAGCGCAAGCGCAGCGAGCGCGGCAAGCGCGGCAGCGCTGCGCGGCGGACGCGCATCGGGATCCATCGCGGGTGCACGCAGCAATCGCGCGAGTGCCGCCGGGCCTTGACCCGACCATGCATCGGGCGCGCACTTGCGGGCGAGAATCGTATCGAGTCCGAGTTCGCGCATGCGCGCATCGACGCGCGCGCGGGTCGCATCGTTCATCACGATATCCGGCGGCCATTCGCGCGTGTAGCCTTCCGCCGCCGTCTTGCGCGTCGCATCGATGCCGAGTTTGTGACCGATCGAGGGAAGGTACGAACCGCTGTGGTCGAGGTCATCGACGGGGCCGGGCATGATGACCAGATCCCGCGATGCATCGACGTTGTTGAGCGCAAACCAAACGACGCTGCGCACGTCTTGGACGTCGACGTCATCGTCGACCACGAGCAGACAGCGCGTGAGCATCATCATGTGTCCGAGGCCCCATAGCGCGTTCATCACTTTTTTTGCTTGGCCCGGATACGATTTTTTTACGCTGACGATCGCCAGATTGTGAAAGCCGCCCTCGACCGGAAGGTTGTAGTCGACGATCTCCGGCACGACCATCTGCAAGAGCGGTAAGAAGATACGCTCCGTCGCTTTGCCGAGCCACGCATCTTCCATCGGCGGTTTGCCGACCACGGTCGCGCCATAGATAGGCTTCGCGCGATGCGTGATGCATTGCACGTGAAAGGTCGGGTAAAGATCGGCCAGACTGTACACGCCGGTATGATCGCCAAAGGGTCCCTCGACGCGTAAATCCTCATTGTCGACGTAGCCTTCGAGCACGAATTCCGCATCGGCCGGAACCTTGATGTCGATCGTTTTGCAGCGCACCATCTTGACCGATTTGCCGCGCAGAAAACCGGCCAGCGAAATTTCATCGACGATCGGCGGAAGCGGCGCCGTTGCCGCGTACGTCACGGCGGGATCGGCGCCGATCACGACGGCAACCGGCACGCGCCGGCCCCATTTCGCCGCTTGCGCGCGGCCTTGTTTGTGGCGCTGCCAATGCATGCCCGTCGTCGTGCGATCGTAGCGCTGCACGCGGTACATACCGACGTTTTGCGTTCCGCTCTGCGGATCTTTGGTGAAGACGAGCGGCAAGGTGACGAACGGTCCGCCATCGAGCGGCCAGGTGGTGAGCACCGGCAAGGCAAGTAAATCGACATCGTCTCCTTCGAGAACGACGTCTTGGCACGATCCGTTCGCAACCGTCTTCGGAATGGCACTCGCAAGCGAGGTAAGCGAAAACGCCTTCCCAAGCTTTCCGCCCAAGGTTTTGGGGACGCTCAAGTCGATCGCGCTGCGCAGCCGGTTTGCCACCTCTTCGATCGTGTCGGCACCGAAGGCCATGGCCATCCGTCGTTCCGAGCCGAACTGGTTGGTCAGCACCGGGAAGCGCGAACCGGCGACGTTGGTAAAGAGCAGTGCGGGACCGCCCGCTTTCACGACGCGATCGGTGATTTCGGCGATTTCCAGATGCGGATCGACGGAAGCGGTGATCTCGGCGAGTTCGCCTGCCGAGCGGAGCGCGGCGACAAATGCCGAGAGCGAATCGAAAGCCATTGCAAGAAGTGTTGGACGACGTGGTGTCGATCCCCGGCACCCTCGTCTTTTGGAGTTGCCGTATGGAAGCGCTGAAAAAGCCCGTTCTGACCGCGTTTATCGTGGGTGCGCTCGTCGGGGGCGTCGGAGTCGGCGCATTCGCCGAGTCGATTTTACAGAAGGTGCTCGTTGGCGGCGTCGGGGTGATCGGCGTAACGGCGGTGGCGAAGCCCCTCAATGCCGCGATCAATCAATTGATGCTGGCGCGCGGGCTCGCAAATAAGGATAAGACCAAAGTCGTGCCGATCTTGACGCTCGGTTCCGCGCAATACATCGGTGCAGCACAAGTCTCCGGGCCGGCCGGCGCGATCGATGCGGTGAAAGCCGTGGTTGCCTACAAAGGCAGTTGGAACAACGGCGTTTGGACCATCGACGCTCTCGTGCCGGTCGATACGCTCAACCCCGTCCGGGGTGTCAAGCGCGTCTACGGTACCGGCGTCGATGCGATCGTGAACGCGAAACTCTGATGCAATTTCTCGCCGTCGTCCGCCGCAAAACCGAAGATTTCAGCGACGCTCAGTTCGCTCCGTTGCTCGAAGCGGAAGCCGAAGTGGCGCGCACCCTCCACGCAGGGGGCCGGATTCGCCAGATCTGGGGCCGGACCGACGTTCCGGGTGCCGCGATGATGATCGAAGCGGAGTCGCTCGCCGAGGCCAAGGTGCTGCTCGATGAGTTACCGCTCGTGCATGCGAAAATGCTCGAGGTCCAAATCATCGGCTTGAGCGCCTACCGAGGCTTCGCACCCAAAAACAGCTAGCGCTCCCAGAGGCGATTGCCGAGGTTTTAGAGAGCTTCTGCGGCTTATCGCGAAACAACGTTCCCCTGCCTAGTTGTCGCCAAAGGAAAAACCACCACGACCTCTCGCGCCGGCCAACCGATGACGAAGCCGATCAAGGAGCGTTCCCACTCGCTGGACGCGCGCTTGGGTTACCAACTGCGCCGCGCTCAACTCCGCGCGTTCGCCTCGCTCTCACAGGCGATTGGATCCGACGGGCTCACGCCGATGCTCTTCGCGGTGCTCGTGACGATTGCCGAGGGTGGCGGGGTCACCCAGCGCGAGGTAGCAGACGCCCTAGGCGCGGATCCCTCCACCATGGTGCGCATGCTGGATCAGCTTGAAAAGCTGTCTCTGGTGCAGCGCGTTCCCTCGCTCACCGACCGCCGCGTGATGGTGCCCACGCTCACCGCAGCAGGTCGCGATCTCATCGCGCGTGCGACGCCCAAAGTGCAACAGTCCGAGGACGCGTTTGCCGCGGCGCTCTCACCCGCGCAGCGCGCCCAACTCTTCGATCTGCTGAGCCGGCTCAACGAGGAGCACGACGATCAGTCTGCCGTCGAGCCGAGTTCGCGCAGGTAGCGTTCGAGCGTCCGGCGATCGCCGGGCGATTCTGTCGCGGCGAGCGCTGCGCGATAGGCGCGAGTCGCATCGGCCGTACGCCCGCGACGCCGAAACACATACGCACACGCGACGAAGTAGTAGCGATTGCCGCGCATCGTCGGATCGTCGGCTAAGCGTTCGAGCGCGAACTGCGCGTCATCTACGCGACCGGCGTGCGCGAGCGCAACGCTGCGATTGAGCCGCACGACCGGCGCGTCGTAGTCGGCGAGCAACGCATCGTACTCATCCACGATTGCATTCCAGGCGGTGCTCGCGAACGACGGCGCACGTGCGTGCAATCCGGCGATCGTCGCTTCGTGGACGAGACTCGTCGAACCGAGGGCGCGCGCCCGATCGAGTGCGAGCGAACCGGCGCGAATTTCCGTTGCGTCCCAACGCGTGCGATCTTGCTCCGCAAGTAAGATCGGTGTTCCATCGCCATCCACCCGCGTCGCGCGTCGAGCGTGATGAAACCGCATGAGCGCTTCGAGCGCATGCGTATCGGGATCATCGGGTAAGAGCTGAGCGAGCAGGATCGCGATTTCCAGCGCGCGGTTGCAAAGATCGAAATTCGCGGCACGCGATCCCGCGTATCCCGCGTTGAAGATCAAGTAGAGCACCGTCGTCACGGCGAGAAGCCGTTCGCCGAGCGCATCGCGGTCCGGCACGCGGATCGGAATGCGCGCGTCCCGAATCTTATTTTTCGCACGGACCATTCGCTGCGCCATCGTCGCTCGCGGAACGAAGAAGGCATCGGCGATTTCGTCGGTCGTAAGGCCGCCGAGCGTGCGAAGCGTGAGCGCGATCTGCGCGTCACGATCGAGCGCCGGATGAATGCAGGCGAAGAGCAAAGCGAGCCGATCGTCGCCGAGGTCGTCTTCGTCGCTTGGATCGGTCGATTCGGTTGCATCGAGTCGCGCTAAACGGTCGAGTTTTTCTGTGCCGACGCGTTCGCGTCGAATGCGATCGATCGCGCGATTGCGTGCGGTGAGCACGATCCACGCGGCGGGGTCGCGCGGGAAGCCGTCGCGCGGCCAGCGTTCGAGCGCGAGCGCGTACGCATCGGCCACCGCATCTTGCGCGCGATCGACGTCCCCGAGTCGGCTCGCGATCGCGGCGATCGCGCGCGTGGACTCGGTACGAAACAGGTCGCCGACCCGTTCGAGCGGATTAGTGCTCAACGAGCGGACGAACCTCGATCGAGCAACCGAACTTCACCGCCGGACAGGCCTCGGCGAAGGCGATCGCGGCGTCGAGATCCGGCACGTCGAGCAAATAGAATCCGCCGAGGACTTCCTTCGTCTCGGCGAACGGCCCATCGGTCAGGCTCCGTTTCCCATCGCGATGGCGCACCGTCGTTGCCGCCGATACCGGATGAAGCTGGCCCATGTTTTTCACGGTTCCCGCCTCGAATGCGGCTTGCGAGAAGGCCAGCATCTCGCGGAGTTGTTGTTCTTGTTCGGCCGGCGATGCGCTCGTCCAGACGGCTCCGTCGGAATAGATCAGTGCGAGGTAGGTCATGGTCGTTTCCCTCCGTCGTTGCGGCGCTCAGGTGCGCCGTCCTTAGAAACACGAATGGCCAACGCCGAATTCGACATTCCCGAAGCCGGACCCGGAAAAAAGAAAAGGCGCCGATTGCTCGACGCCCTGTTGGGATTTCGCCTAGTGGTTAATCGCGTCGACGCGGGCCGCGGCCGTTGCCGCCGCTGCGTCCGCCGCCGTCGCCGCCCGGACGCGGTCCGCGCGGTACGTAGTCTTCCTGGGCGCCGTTTTCGCTCGGTGCGAGCAGGGCCTTGCGCGAGAGGTTGATGCGCCCTTGCGAATCGACTTCCATCACTTTGACCATGATCTGATCGCCGATCTTGACGACGTCTTCCACTTTCTCGACGCGGTCTGCCGCGAGCTGCGAGATGTGGACGAGGCCTTCCTTACCGGGCAAGAACGCGACGAACGCGCCGAAGTTCATCAGTCGCGTGACCGTACCGAGGTACTGTTCGCCGACTTTGACTTCTTTGGTGAGCGCTTCGACCATCGCTTTTGCCTTGTCGGCGGCAACGCCGTCGGGGCCGGCGATGAACACGCGACCGTCATTTTCGATATCGATCTTGACGCCGGTATCCGCGATGATCTTGTTGATGATCTTGCCGCCGGGCCCGATCACGTTCTTGATCATGTCCGGGCTGATCGTGAGCACGATCATGCGCGGTGCGTACGGGGAGAGTTCCGCGCGAGCCGCGGGCATCGTCTCTTTGAGTTTCTCGATGATGAAGAGACGCGATTTTTTCGCCGCGACCAGCGCTTCACGCATGATCTCGATCGTGATACCCGCAACTTTGATGTCCATCTGAATTGCGGTGATCCCATCGACGGTACCGGCAACCTTGAAGTCCATCTCGCCGAGCGAATCTTCGAGACCCTGAATGTCGCTGAGGATCGCATGCTTCTTGCCGTGTAAGATGAGACCCATCGCGATACCGGCGACGTGCTTCTTGATCGGCACGCCGGCGTCCATCAGCGCGAGCGTCGATCCGCAGACCGAGGCCATCGATGAGGAACCGTTCGATTCGAGCACTTCGCTGATGAGGCGCAGCGTGTAGGGGAATTCATCTTCGGGCGGGAGGATCGGCACGAGCGCGCGTTCGGCGAGTGCACCGTGGCCGATCTCACGACGTCCGGGGGCACGCATCGGGCGCGTTTCACCGACCGAGTACGGCGGGAAATTGTAATAGTGCATGTAGCGTTTGTTCGGAATCGCCATGATGCCGTCCAGACGCTGCTCGTCGCTGATCGATCCGAGGGTCGCGGCGGTGAGCACTTGGGTTTGTCCGCGCTGGAACACGCCGGTTCCGTGCACGCGGGGAAGATAGCCGACCTTCGACCAGATCGGGCGAATTTCATCAGCCTTGCGACCGTCGGGACGAATCTTTTCGTCGACGACCATCACGCGCAGCTCTTCCTCTTCCATGGTCTTGATGATCTTGCCGAATTCTTTCGATTTGGCCGGATCGTTGAGCATTTCGAGGATCGCGCCTTCGGTTTTCTTGACGCGTGCGACGGCTTCGGTTTTCGATAGTTTGTCGAATGCCGCATTGCGTTCGCCCTTTTCGATGACGCGCATCGCTTTGGCAACGTCTTTTTTGAACGTCTTCTCGACCCACGCTTTGAGCGTCGGATCCACGGTGTTCAGCGGATAGACGCGTTTCTTCTTGCCCGCTTTTTTCGCGAGTGCGTCGATCTGCTTGACGATCTTCTTGATCTCGATGTGCGCGAACTCGACGGCGCCGAGGAAATCTTCCTCGGACATTTCGTGGCCGCCGCCCTCGACCATCATGACGGCATCCATCGTGCCGGCAACGACGATTTCCATGCCGCCGGTTTCGTACTGCGGTAGGGTCGGGTTGATGATGTACTTGCCGTTCTCATCGCGGCCGACGCGTACGGCGGCAACGTTCTTATCGAACGGAATATCGGAGACCGCAAGTGCTGCACCGGCGGCACAGACGGCGATCACGTCGTTGTCGAGTTCCGGATCGATCGAGAGCACCGTCGTGATGATCTGGACGTCGTTCTGGAAGCCTTCGGGGAAGAGCGGGCGGATCGGGCGGTCGATTTGACGCGCGCTGAGCACGCCATGTTCGCTCGGACGGCCTTCGCGTTTGATGTAACCGCCCGGAATTTTTCCGGCCGCATACATTTTTTCTTCGAAGTCGCACGTCAGCGGGAAGAAGTCGATGCCTTCGCGCGGTTTTTCCGACGCGGTGACGGCGGCAATCATGACATTTTGGTCGCCGTAACGGACGACCGCGGAGCCGTTGGCTTGCTTTGCAAGCTCGCCGGTTTCAATGACCAGCAGACGGCCTCCGATCTCAAGTGAGACGGATTCTAACACGGATTCTCCTAGTGTTTTTCGTTATTCGTTTATTCTTGTAAACGAGCGCCGATTCGGAGAATCCGAGGAAAATGCCTTGGAGCCGAGCGCTTAAGGGCTCAGCAGGGCGCGGAAGTCGTAGTCCCCGCGCTTGAGCTGTTCGCCAGCGGCCTCGGCGGCATCGCTGCCGAGCTTGACGATCGCATTGTTCTCGCCCACGTGCACGATGCGCGGCTTGAAATCGCGCGCTTCGGCATCGGTCATGGTCGCATAGCTGATGATGATCACGAGGTCGCCGGTCTGCACGAGCCGGGCGGCCGCTCCGTTGATCCCGATCATCCCGCTGCCGCGTGGCCCGGCAATCGTGTACGTTTCCAAGCGCGAACCGTTGTTGATGTCAACGAGCGCGACTTGCTCGCCCGGCAGCAGGTCCGCCGCGTCCAAGAGATCCTGGTCGATCGTTATCGATCCCACATAATGGAGATCCGCCTGGGTCACCGTCGCGCGATGGATCTTCGATTTAAGCATGGTGCGGAACATTGCAGTCCGTCCTACCACAAAAAAGACCGGTGGGTTTCCCCGCCGGTCCATGTTTGTGAAACTTGGTTTCGCGACTAGCGGCGCAGGCCGAGGTCGGCGATCAGTTTGCGGTAGCGCTCGAGCTCGGTCTTCTGGAGATAGCCCAGGAGACGGCGGCGCTGGCCGACCTGCATGAGCAGGCCGCGACGGCTGTGGTGATCCTTCTTATGGATCTTCAGATGCTCGGTGAGCATGTTGATCGACGCAGTCAGGACGGCGACTTGCACGTCAGCGCTACCGGTATCGCCCGGCGTACGCGCGAATTTTGCCGAGATATCGGCTTTTTGTTCTTTGGTCAGGGGCACAGAGAAACTCCTAATTCAAGGATTGCCTCGCTTCGGCTCCAGGCTTACGTCCGGGCCGGCGACCGACGGATCATAGCAGATCGAGGCTCCGGGAACAAGGCAGCATGGGACGATAACGACGTGTAGGTGGTATCATGGTAACACTATGCCGGTCAAGCAAATCCCCATTCGCGTCGACGTGGACGTCATCGAACGACTAAAAATTCGATCGACGATCGAAGGTCGTTCCGTGAATGAGATCGTGAACGAGGCGATCCGCGAATACACCAAATCGCATCCGGTCTCGCGTGAAGCAATGCTCAAGCTCGTCCGTGCGATTGCCCGCGAAGACGCCTCAATTTTAAAGGCGCTTGCCGAATAAAACTTGGCAATACCTGACGCTCGATGATGTGCTGGCGTTTTATACAGCAGTGATCGGCGAGCCGCGCGTGCGTTCGATGGATTCGCTCGAATCAGCCGTTGCACGACCGCAGACGACGGTCTTCGGACGACGCGTATTCGACGCTGAATCTGAAGGCAGCAGCGCTGATGCAATCGCTTGCACAAAATCAAGCATTCATTGATGGAAATAAGCGCATTGCCTGGATTTGCGGTAAGGTTTTCCTACAACTTCACGGCACGACGATGAGCGCGTCGTCTCAGGACGTTCTCACCCTCTTTGCCGAGCAAATTGCAACGGGGATGACGGTCCAAGACCTGGCAAGTTGGATCGGTTTGCATTCGTCGACCTTGGCCAAGCCAGATTGATCCGCTATTCCGATTGAGGTCGCGCTGCCAAGGCGACCCGTAGGGCCATGCGGAGTTCTTCCAGCGCCGGATCGAGTGCGGTCGTTCCCTCGGCGATCATCTCGAGCGCCGTCAGCGCGCCGCGAGCGACCACCGGGGCCAGTGGCACGTAGAGCGTCCGGTCGAGTTC
>Ga0123336_10000623_pt1 | contig 34651 bp, 32 predicted proteins | sample SSSSmetaG_FD_96466 | JGI IMG/M metagenome (GOLD analysis project Ga0123336, IMG submission 96466) | Glacier valley bacterial and archeal communities from Borup Fiord, Nunavut, Canada, to study Microbial Dark Matter (Phase II) - ​SSSS metaG | ecosystem: Environmental > Aquatic > Freshwater > Ice...
CGTAGTCGAGCTTTTCGAACAGGCCTTCGTCGCAGCCGCGCGCCACATCGGGCGACTCGACCTCGACCACGTCCCAGGTCACTTTCTTGGTCTCGACCATGGCCTTGATCTTGGCCTGCTCGCCGTTGTATTCCACGGCCACGACCTTGGTGCCCGTCTTCTCGAAGGGCTCGTAGTACGCCTTCTTCTGGGCATTGGCGTTGGCGCCGCCGAAGTTGATGACGGTGATCTGCTGGGCCAGCGCCGGCAGCGAGAACCCGGCGACGAGGGCGGCTGTCAAGAGAGTCTTTTTCATGGTGTGACGTGCTCCAGTGGAGTGGTGAGGGAAGTGTTGATCTGTCGTTGCCGGGTTCACGCGTAGACGCGTGTGAGATCGGGCGGGAATTCGAGCCAGACGGTGTCGCCCGGCGTGGGCACGCTGGGGGCAGAGAGTGGCAGCTTCACGGTGCAGTCACCCTGGCCCGCTCCTGGGTCGTTGCCGACCCGGCACAGCAGGCGCAGGTGATCGCCGAAGTAGAGCGCGCTGCTCACGCGGGCCTGCAGCAGGTTGCCGAGCTCGCCGGGCGGGTGCGCATGCAGCACGATGCGCTCCGGGCGAATGCCGGCCTGCACCGCAGCACCCATGGCCGCGTGGTTCACGTTGATGCCGGTGAGCACGCGGCCGTCGGCGAGCACCACGCCGCAGCGTTCACCGTCGGTGGCCCGCACCGTGCCGTGCAGCATGGTGCTGTCGCCGATGAAGCCTGCGACGAAGCGGTTCGACGGTGTCTCGTACATGCGGTCGACCACGTCGAGCTGCTGCACCACGCCGTCGTTGAACACCGCCACGCGGTCGGACATGGTCAGTGCTTCGCTCTGGTCGTGCGTGACGTACACGAAGGTCACGCCGAGCTGGCGGTGCAGCTCCTTCAGCTCGATCTGCATGTGCTCGCGCAACTGCTTGTCGAGCGCGCCGAGCGGCTCGTCCATCAGCACCAGCTGCGGCTCGAACACGAGGGCGCGTGCCAGCGCCACGCGCTGCTGTTGGCCGCCCGACAACTGCGCCGGGTAGCGCTCGGCCATGCCTTTGAGTTGCACCATGTCGAGCGCGCGGGCCATGCGTTTGGCCTGCTCGTCCTTCGGGGCCTTGCGCACGGTGAGCGGGTAGGCCACGTTCTGCCCGACCGTGAGGTGCGGGAACAGCGCGTAGTTCTGGAACACCATGCCGAAGTTGCGCTTGTGCGGCGGCGTGCGGGTGATGGGCTTGCCGTCGAGCACGATCTCGCCCGCCGTCGGCGACTCGAACCCCGCCAGCATCATCAACGTGGTCGTCTTGCCCGAACCCGACGGGCCGAGCAGCGTGAGGAACTCGCCGCGCCGGATGTCGAGGTCGAGTTGGCGCACGACGAGCTGCACGCCGTCGTAGGTTTTCTGCACGCCGACGAAGCGCACCAGCGGCTCGGCGCCGTCCGGCACACGGCGGACGCGGGCGCCGGGAGCGGCCGCGGCCGCGGCAATGGCCTGGGCTGCGGCCGGCAGGGTGCTTGCCGCGAGGTCGGTGGAGGGCATGGCGGCTGGAGTTCGGAGGGTCGATCAGGCCTTGCCGGCAGTGCAGGCCGCGAGGCTCTCGGCCAGCACGGCCATGCCTTCGTCGAGCAGCGCATCGGCGGCCGTCAGCGGCACGAGGATCCGGATCACGTTGGCCGATGTGCCGCACGACAGCAGGATCAACCCGCGCTTCGCGGCTTCGGTGACGATGCGCTTGGTCAGGTCGGCATCGGGCTGTTCCACGTCGCCGTTCTTGCACAACTCGAACGCCACCATCGCGCCGAACGCCCGCACGTCGCAGATCGCGGGCGTGCCGACGGCGAGTTGGCGCAGGCCGTTGGCCAGGCGCGCGCCCAGCGTTTTCGCACGCTCGAGCAGCTTGTCGCTCTCGAACACGCGCAGCACGGCCAGCGCGGCTGCGCAGCCGATGGGGCTGCCGGCATAGGTGCCGCCCAGGCCGCCGGGGCCGGGAGCGTCCATCACATCGGCCCGGCCCACTACGCCCGAGATCGGGAAGCCGCCCGCCATCGACTTGGCCGTGGTGATGAGGTCGGGCGCCACCGGCCACTGCTCGCTCGCGAACCACGTGCCGGTGCGGCCGGCACCGGTTTGCACTTCATCGGCGATGAGCAGGATGCCGTGCTTGTCGGCCAACGCCTTCAGGCCGCTGATGAACTCGGGCGGCGCGATGTAGAAGCCGCCTTCGCCCTGGACCGGCTCGACGATGAAAGCGGCCACGCGCGCGGGCTCGATGTCGTTCTTGAAGACCAAGTCGACCGAGTGCAGTGCGTCTTCCACGCTGATGCCGTGCAGCGCGTTCGGGTAGAGCGCGTGGAACACCTCGCCGGGGAACGGGCCGAAGCCGGTCTTGTAGGGCGCGACCTTGCCTGTGAGGCCGAGCGTCATCAGCGTGCGGCCGTGGTAGCCGCCGGTGAAGGCGATCACGCCGCCGCGCCCGGTGAACGAGCGTGCGATCTTGATCGCGTTCTCCACCGCCTCGGCGCCGGTGCTCAGGAACAGGCTTTTCTTCGCGAATGCGCCGGGTGCCAGTGCGTTCAGGCGCTCGGCCAGCTCCACATAGCTCTCGTAGGCCAGCACCTGGAAGCAGGTGTGGCTGAAGTGGTCGAGCTGGGTCTTGACGGCGTCGACGATCTCGGGCCGGGTGTGGCCGGTGTTCATCACCGCAATGCCACCGGCGAAGTCGATGTAGCGGCGGCCCTCCACGTCCCACACCTCGGCGTTGCTGGCGCGGGCGACGAAGATCTCGTGCGCCTGGCCCACGCCGCGTGCCACGGCGGCGTGGCGGCGGCTCATCAGGGCGGCGTTGTTCAGGTTCGGTTCGCGTTGCATGGCGGAGCCTCGGTTGATTCGAAGTGGCGCGACTGTAGGCAGCGAGCCGCAGGCGCGCCATGTACAAAATGCCGCGCCGGCCGGTGTACTGTAATGGTCTGCACCCCCGTACATGAAAGCACTGATAAGGTGCAACAACCTTGAGCCTCCTCAACCTTCACCCTGAAGCCTCGGTCCCGCTCGTCAGCCAGATCGTCGACGGCCTGCGCCGCCTGATTGCCGATCAAACGCTGCGCGCGGGCGCCAAGCTGCCGTCGATCCGCGCCTTCGCCGCCACGCATGCGGTGAGCGTGTTCACCGTGGTCGAGGCCTATGACCGGCTGGTTGCGCAGGGCTGGCTGGTGTCGCGCGCCAATGCCGGCTTCTTCGTGAAGCGGCGTGCCGACGAGCCCGCGCCGGCCGGCGAGCCCGCGCACGCCGACCTGAGCTTCGACGCGCGCTGGTACTTGCAGCACATCTTCGAGACACGCCAGCTGGCGCTCAAACCCGGCTGCGGCTGGTTGCCTAACGACTGGCTATTCGAAGACGGGGTGCGCCGGAGCCTGCGCCACCTGGCCAGCGACGGCGCCGAACTCGGCGGCTACGGCCTGCCGCATGGCCATATGGCGCTGCGGCTGCTGATCGCCGAGTCGCTGGCCGAGCAGCAGATCAGCGCCGGGCCCGAGCAGGTGCTGCTGACGCAGGGCTCCAGCCAGGCGCTCGACCTGGTCGCGCGGCGCTTGCTGAAGCCCGGCGATGCCGTGCTGGTGGACGACCCCGGCTACCCGAACCTGATGTTCATGCTGCGCTTCCTGGGCGCACGCGTCATCGGCGTGCCGCGCACGCCCGGTGGCTACGACCTGGCTGCGCTCGAAGCCTTGCTCATCGAACACCGGCCGAAGGCGTTCTTCACGCAGCCCCGGCTGCAAAGCCCGACCAACTCGGTCACGCCCGTGGCGCAACTGTTCCGCGTGCTGCAACTGGCCGGCCAGCACGACATGACCCTGGTCGAGAACGACCTGTACCTGGACCTCGACACCGAGCGCCGCCCGTCGCTCGCCAGCCTCGACCAGTTGCAGCGTGTCATCTACATCGGCAGCTACTCGAAGACGATCTCGCCGAACATCCGCGTCGGCTACCTCGTGGCGCGCCGCGACCTGCTGGACGACCTGGCGCAGCTGAAGATGCTGTCGGGGCTCACGTCGTCCGACCTGACCGAGCGGCTTGCGTTCGGCGCGCTCTCGGAAGGGCGCTGGCGCAAGCACCTGAAGGCGCTGCGGGAACGGCTGGGGCAGGCGCACCAGCAGGTCGCGCACGGTCTCGCGCAGCTCGGCTTCGAGCTCTTCAACGAGCCCAAGGCGGGCCTGTATCTGTGGGCGCGCCACCCCGACCTGACCGACAGCGCGGTGCTCAGCCAGCACGCCGCCGCCGAGGGGCTGATGCTCGGCCCCGGGCACCTGTTTCTGGTCGAGCCGCGGCCCACCGGCTGGCTGCGTTTCAACGTGGCCTTCAGCACCGACGAGCGGGTGATGAGCTACCTGGCGCGCCAGATCGACGCGCACGCGCCAGCCGGTGGCGTCGCTTAGAATCAGACCAGTTAAACCAGAATTTGCGAGCCACCCCATGACCACCGCCACCATCGGCCTGTTCGAGGCCAAGACGCACCTGTCGGAACTGGTTGCGCGTGCCGAGCAGGGTGAAGAAGTCATCATCACGCGCCACAACAAGCCGGTCGCGAAGATCGTGCCGATCGCAGATGGCGCAACGTTCGACGCCGAGCGCCGCCGCAAGGCGGTGGCCTCGCTGCACAAGCTAGGCCGCGAGATCGCGCGCAAGCACGGCCCGTGGACCAGCGAAGAGATCGTTCAATGGGTGCACGAGGGCCGCGACGAGCGCGACGCGCAGATCTGGCAGGCCGCGAGCCGCAAGCCGTGATCGTGATCGACAGCTCGTACGCGCTCGCCTGCGTCATGCCCGACGAGGTTCGCCCAGCGGGCATGGGTGCCGTGCTCTCCGAGGCCTTGCTGGCGCCGTTCCTGTGGCCGCTTGAACTCGCCAGCGCGGCCCGCAGCGCAGTGCGCCGCAAGCGCCTGGATGCGGTACAGGCACGTTCGCTGTGCGTGAAACTGCGCGACCTCGACGTGGAAATAGTGCGGCCGTGGCACGACGAGCCCTTGCGCTACTTCGATCTCGCCATCTCACATGAACTCACGCCGTACGACGGCGTCTACCTCGACCTCGCGCTGGCCCGCCGCTGCCCCATCGCCACGCGCGACGTGGCGCTCATTGCCGCTGCCGAGCGGCTGGGCTTGCAGGTTCACCATTGACTCGCACCTTCTTGTTCGTGCCCCGATTTACCCTCGCCAAGACCACGCCATGAAAGCTTCCGAAATCCGCTCCACCTTCCTCCTGTTCTTTGAATCGAAGGGCCACACCATCGTGGCCAGCAGCCCGGTCGTGCCCGGCGACGACCCGACGCTGCTGTTCACGAACGCCGGCATGAACCAGTTCAAGGACGTCTTCCTCGGCAACGACCGCCGGCCGTACAGCCGAGCCACCACGTCGCAGAAGTGCATTCGCGCCGGCGGCAAGCACAACGACCTGGAGAACGTCGGCTACACGGCCCGCCACCACACCTTCTTCGAGATGCTGGGCAACTTCAGCTTCGGCGACTACTTCAAGAAGGAAGCCATTGCCTTCGCGTGGGAGCTGCTGACCGAGGTCTACAAGCTGCCGAAGGACAAGCTCTACGTCACCGTCTATGCCGAAGACGACGAGGCTTACGACATCTGGACCCAGGGCATCGGCCTGGCCACCGAGCGCGTGATCCGCATCGGTGACAACAAGGGCGCGCGCTATGCGTCCGACAACTTCTGGATGATGGGCGACACCGGCCCGTGCGGCCCGTGCACCGAGATCTTCTACGACCACGGGCCCGAGATCCCGGGCGGCCTGCCGGGAACGCCCGAGGAAGACGGCGACCGCTACATCGAGATCTGGAACAACGTGTTCATGCAGTTCAACCGCGACGAGGCGGGCGTGATGCACAAGCTGCCCAAGCCGAGCGTGGACACCGGCATGGGGCTGGAGCGGCTGACGGCCGTGCTGCAGCACGTGCACAGCAACTACGAGATCGACACCTTCGTGAACCTGCTCGCGGCGGCGAAGCGGGAGGTCGACGCCGCCGGCGGCATCGACTGCGACCAGGACTCCCCTTCGCTCAAGGTCATCGCCGACCACATCCGTGCCTGCGCCTTCACGGTGGTCGACGGCGTGATCCCGGGCAACGCCGGGCGCGGCTACGTGCTGCGCCGCATCACGCGCCGCGCCATCCGCCACGGCTACAAGCTCGGTGCCCGCAAGCCGTTCTTCCACAAGCTGGTGGCCGGACTCGCGGCAGAGATGGGCGACGCCTACCCCGAGCTGCGCCAGCATCAGCAACGCGCCACCGAGGTGCTGAAGCAGGAAGAGGAAGGCTTCTTCCGCACCATCGCGAACGGCATGGAGATACTCGATGCCGCGCTTGCCAATCTGGACGAAGCCGGCGCCAAGACCATCGACGGCGAAACCGCCTTCAAGCTCCACGACACCTACGGCTTCCCGCTCGACCTGACGGCCGACGTGTGCCGCGAGCGGGGTGTCACGGTCGACAGCGCCGGCTTCGACGCCGCCATGAACCGACAGCGCGAGCAGGCCCGCGCGGCCGGAAAGTTCAAGATGGCCGCCGGTCTGGAATACAGCGGCGCCGCCACCGCGTTCCATGGCTACGACCACCTCACGCACGACGGCGCCAAGGTCACCGCCGTGTATGTCGATGGCACCTCGGTGGCCAGTGCGAAAGCCGGTGACGACGCGGTGATCGTGCTCGACCACACGCCGTTCTATGCCGAGTCCGGCGGACAGGCCGGCGACACCGGCGAGCTGCGCAATGCGACCTCGCTCGTGCTCGTCGAAGACACGATCAAGGTCCAGGCGGCGGTGTTCGGCCACCACGGCCGCGTGGTCGAAGGCGAGGTCAGGGTGGGCGACGTGCTGAACGCCCGCGTCGATGCCGAGCGCCGCTTGCGCACCGTGCGCAACCACTCGGCCACGCACCTGATGCACAAGGCGCTGCGCGAGGTGCTCGGTGGGCACGTGCAGCAAAAGGGCTCGCTCGTGAACGCGGAACGCACACGCTTCGACTTTGCGCACAACGCGCCGATGACCGTCGGGCAGATCGCTCAGGTCGAGGTGATCGTCAACGTCGAGATCCTGGCGAACGCGGCCACGCAAGCCCGTGTGATGGGCATCGACGACGCCCAGAAGACCGGCGCGATGATGCTGTTCGGCGAGAAGTACGGCGACGAAGTGCGCGTGCTCGACATCGGCAGCAGCCGCGAACTCTGCGGTGGCACACATGTGCAGCGCACCGGTGACATCGGCCTGTTCAAGATCGTGGCCGAAAGCGGCGTGGCAGCCGGCGTGCGCCGCGTCGAGGCGGTCACCGGCGACAACGCCCTCGCGTATCTGCAGTCTCTCGAAGGCACGGTCGCACATGTGGCCGGCGCGCTGAAATCGGCCCCGGCCGAGGTGCCGGCGCGCATTGCGCAGCTGCTCGACCAGGTGCGTGCACTCGAGCGCGAACTGTCGTCGCTCAAGGGCAAGCTGGCTTCGTCCCAAGGCGACGAGCTCATGGCGCAGGCGGTCGATGTCAAAGGCATCAAGGTGCTTGCGGCCGTGCTGGCCGGCGCCGACGCCAAGACCCTGCGCGACACGCTCGACAAGCTGAAGGACAAGCTCAAGACGGCCGCCATCGTACTGGCCAGCGTCGAAGGCGGGAAGGTTCAACTCGCCGCCGGCGTGACGGCCGACACCCTGGGCCGGGTCAAGGCCGGCGAGCTCGTCAACTTCGTTGCGCAGCAGGTCGGCGGCAAGGGCGGCGGCAAGCCCGACATGGCGATGGCTGGCGGCACCGAGCCGGCACACATCGGCGCGGCACTGGCCTCGGTGCAGGGCTGGGTGGCCGAGCGGGCCTGAGCTCTTACGTACTCGCCATGACCCTCACCGTGCGCCGCGTGGCGTTGAAAGACGCCGCCGCCATCGCGCAATTCATGGCCGAGCCAGCGGTCTTCGGCGGGTTGCTGCAGTTGCCGCACCCGAGCGAAGAGACCTGGGCGTGTCGGTGGCGCTGGCAGCGCAAGGCAAGGGCGAGGGCAGCGCGCTCACTGGGGTACCTTCGTGCTGCGCACTCCGGTATTCGCCTTTCGGGCGGCCGGGCAGGCTCATGGCTGCGCTGTGCGACTACGCCGACGCCTGGGTCGGCCTGCAGCGCATCGAGCTCGCGGTCTACACCGACAACGCGGTGGCCGTGCGCCTATGCCAGCGCTTCGGTTTCGTGATCGAGGGCACCTTGAAGGGCTTCGCGCTGCGCGATGGGCGCTATGTGGACGCCTACGCGATGGCCCGCCTGCACCCGGCGCCACCGGTGATCGACTGCGTTGGGCCGGCGGGCTAGCGGCATCCACGCCGTGTGCGCTGCGGCTGCATCGTTGATGTGGTCAACCGTTTGCGCGCAGGAGCGCATCACCTTGCCCAGCCTCGACACGGCGCGGGGCGCGCCGCTCGAACTGCCCGGCTTCTGGTTTCAGGCGCGCGCGGCGCAGGCACCGGCCGTGGTGCTGCTGCACGGTTGCGGCGGCCCGTACGGCAGGGGCGGCCGGCTCGGCGAGCGCATGGTCGAGTATGCGCAGTGGCTCAATGCACAAGGGCTGCACGCCCTGGTACTGGACTCGCTCACCCCGCGCGGTGAAACGCAGCTGTGCACACAACGCACGGGCACCCGCAAGGTCACGCAGGCCAATCGCCGGCTCGATGCGCTGGCAGCCGTCGCGTGGCTCGCGGTGCGGCCGGACGTGGACCCGAAGCGCATCGGGCTGATGGGCTGGTCAATCGGGGGCAGCACCGTGCTGGCGGCGCTGAACACACGCCACCCGGCGGTGGCGGCCGTGCCCTTCCACCCGGCGTTCGCGGTGGCTTTCTACCCCGGCTGCGACGCCGAGCTGAAGCGCGGCTTCGAGACCCCCACACGCTTGCTGATGCTCGTCGGCGAGCTCGACGACTGGACGCCTGCTGCGCCATGCCAAGCCCTCGCGCAGGCCTCCAGCGGCGCAGTCAAGCCCGAGATCGAAACGTATGCCAACGCGTACCACGGCTTCGATTCGTCCGCGCCGGTGCGGCTGCGAAAGGACGTGCCGAACGGTGTGAACCCGGGGCAGGGCGTGCACGTGGACGGCGAGCCCGCAGCGCGCGCTGCATCACGCGAACGCCTGAAGCGCTTCCTGTCGGGTCTGTAAAGGGGGGTGAGGTCAGCCCGCCGGCGCCCAGAACACCGCGAACCAGCCTTGCTCGTCCGTCCACTGCACCGGCGCTGCGAAGCCCGCCTGCTGCAACAAGGCACTGAACCCGGCCAGCGTGTACTTGTACGAGTTCTCGGTGTGCAGCCGCTCGCCGCGCGCGAAGGCACGCTGCCCGTCGGGCCAGTGGACGGTGATGTCGCACTTGGCTTGCAGGTGCATTTCGACCCGCGACAGCTCGGCGTTGTACAGGCCGACGTGGTCCCATCGCGCGGGGTCGAAGTCGCTGCCGATCAATGCGTTCAGGCGGCGCAACAGGTTGCGGTTGAAGGCCGCGGTGACACCGATGGCGTCGTCGTACGCGGCTTGCAACACAGTGTGCGGCTTGACAAGGTCCACGCCGATCAGCAGGCCGCCGCCGTGCGCCTTCGCGTGCACGCTCTTCAGGAACGCCAGGGCATCGTCGGGCGTGAAGTTGCCGATGCTGGAGCCGGGGTAGAAGAACACTGGCGCGCCGTCGCCGAGCAGGCCCTGGGGCAGGTCGAGCGAGGCCGAGAAGTCGAGGCCGAGGCCGACTGTGTCGAGCTGCGGGTGCTCGCGCTGCACGCGGCGCAAGGCCTCGTATAGGAAGTCGGCCGAGATGTCGATGGCAATGTAGCGCCGGGGTTCGAGAAGCGGGAACAAGCGCTCGGCCTTCACGCAGTTGCCGGCACCCAGGTCGACGAGCGTGCCACCCACGCCGATGTGCAGCGCCATCTGCGCCGCGTGCTGCGCGAAGATGGCCGCCTCGGTGCGCGTGGGGTAGTACTCGGGCAGTTCGGTGATGGCCTCGAACAGGTGCGAGCCGAGCCTGTCGTAGAAGTGCTTCGGCGACGCGCTGGCCGGCGTGCCGAGCAGGGCTGCGATGGCCTGGGCGCAGTCGGCGACGGAGTCGGCCTGATGGCACTGGATGAAACGGGGGCTGCGTGGGCTGGTCATGGGGTGCGGCGCTTGTCCGACAGCGGACAAGGGTGTCGAGGTCAATCCGGTGACCTTACATGGCCTTGGCCGAGAATGCTGCGGATGGACACAACTCGCTGCAACCTGAGTCGACGGCGTGGCCTGCGGGCCTCGCTGGCGGCTGGTGCAATGCTGGCGTGCCCCCTTCTTGCGCGTGCGGCCCATGTGGTTCGCCCCTGGCCGGCGGGCAAGCCGACGCCGGCGCTCAGCTTGACCGACCTCGACGGCAAACCGTGGACGCTGGCGGGGCTGCGCGGGCAGGTGATCGTGATCAATTTCTGGGCCAGCTGGTGCGAGCCATGCCGTGCCGAGATGCCTTCGCTCGAGTTGCTTGCGAGCCGCCACGAGCGCGCCGGCCTGGCGGTGCTGGCCGTCAACTACCAAGAGGCGCTGCCGGCCATCAAGCGCTTTCTCGATGTGCAGCCGGTGCTCTTGCCGATTCTGCTCGACCGCGACGGCGCGGCCGCGGCGGCCTGGACGCCGCGCGTGTTCCCGGCGACCGTGCTGGTCGACCGCGCAGGCGTGCCGCGCACCCAGGTCCTGGGTGAGCTCGACTGGATGGCCAGCGCCGCGCGTGGGCTGATCGATCCTTTGCTTGCGCAGTCCCGCACGCGCTGACCGGCACCGGTGCGCCGGTCGATAAACTACCCTTTGTTGCAACGAGGGTCGGGCCGGTCCGGCGGCGCCTCTCATGCGTCACCCACGCCAGCGAGTTCGCATGAACCTCCCACCGCAGATCGGCTTTTCCATCAACGAGATCCTGGCCCTGGCCACGCTGGCCACGGGTGCATGCTGGCTGGCCTGGAGGCTGCGCAAGCACCGGCTCGGCGGCGAGCCCGAAAAGAAGCCGCTGTGGGTGAGTTTCGGCGCCGAGCTGTTCGTCGTGGTGGCCCTGATGTTCACCTGCCGCGTCTCGGTGGCCGATTGGCCCAAGGTGCCCACCGGCTCGATGGAGCCGACGCTGCGGGTGGGCGACTACCTGCTTGTCAACCACCTGGCTTATGGCCCGCGCTTGCCGTTCACGAACACCGCCATCGAGTTCGGCAGCCCGAAGCGTGGGGACGTGGTGGTGTTCCGCTTCCCGCTCGATGTATCGGAGTTCTACGTCAAGCGGCTCGTCGGCTTGCCGGGTGACGTGGTGGCGTTCCAGGACGGCGCGGTGAGCGTGAACGGTGCGCCGTTCGACGTGAAGGTGGTCAGCGAGGGCACGGGTGCCGGCGTGGCGCCCGAAGACCGCGGCCAGTGGTTGCTGCGCGAGTCGGTGGCCGGCAGCGACCGCACGATCAAAGTCAACCCGTTCGTGATGGGCCGCCTGGGCGTGGACGGCATGGCCGCGCACTGCCGCACCCAGCGCGCCGGCAGCTGGCAGTGCACCGTGCCGCCGGGTGAATACCTGATGATGGGTGACAACCGCGACAACTCCTCCGACTCGCGCGTCTGGGGCTTCCTGCCGCACGAGCAGGTCTACGGCAAGGCGGTGCGCGTGCTGTTCAACGCGCACGACCTGTCGCGTTTCTGGACGGCGCTTTGAGCGTGGCCGACGCAGCGCCACTTGCCGGCCGGCACATCGTTCTCGGCCTGTCGGGCGGCATCGCCTGCTACAAGGCCGCCGACTTCACGCGCGAGCTGGTGAAGGCAGGCGCCACCGTGCAGGTGGTGATGAGCGAGGCCGCCGAACACTTCATCACCGCCACCACGCTGCAGGCACTCTCGGGCCGCGCGGTGTTCACGAGCCAGTGGGATGCACGCGCGGCAGGCAGCATGGCGCACATCGACCTGACGCGCGAAGCCGATGCGGTGGTGCTGGCCCCGGCCAGCGCCGACCTGATCGCCAAGCTCGCGCATGGCCGTGCCGACGACCTGCTGAGCCTGCTTTGCCTGGCGCGCCCGATCGCGCGCTGCCCGCTGCTGCTGGCGCCGGCCATGAACCGCGAGATGTGGGCCCACCCGGCCACGCAGCGCAACCTGGCGCAAGTGCGAGCCGATGGCGCCAGCGTGCTCGGCCCGGGCCACGGCGACCAGGCCTGCGGCGAGGTCGGCGACGGCCGCATGTTGGAGCCCGCCGAACTGCTGGCCGACGTGGTCGCGTTCTTCCAGCCCAAGCTGCTGGCGGGCAAGCGCGTGCTCGTCACGGCCGGGCCGACCTTCGAGCCGCTCGACCCGGTGCGCGGCATCACCAACCGTTCCAGCGGCAAGATGGGTTTCGCCATCGCGCGGGCGGCGGCCGAGGCCGGCGCCGACGTGATGCTCGTCGCCGGCCCGGTGGCACTTGACACACCGCGTGGCGTGCGGCGCATCGACGTCGGCACCGGCCAGCAGATGTTCGACGCGGTGTTGCAGCACGCCCCCACGCAGCACGTCTTCGTGGCCACGGCGGCCGTGGCCGACTGGCGCGCCGCGCACCCGGCCGAACGCAAGATCAAGAAGACGGCGGACCGCGCCTTGCCGCATTTCGAGTTCACCGAGAACCCGGACATCCTGGCGGCGGTAGCGCGCCTGCCTGCGGCCACCCGCCCGTACTGCGTGGGCTTCGCGGCCGAGAGCCACGATCTGCTGAAGTACGCCCGCGAGAAGCGCGAGCGCAAGGGCGTGCCGCTGATCGTGGCCAACCTCGGCCCGGCCACGTTCGGGCGCGACGACAACTTGCTCACGCTCGTCGATGCGCACGGCGAGCGTGAACTTGCGCGCGCCGACAAGCTCACTCTCGCGCGGCAGCTCGTGGCCGACATCGCCGCTCGTCTTGCTGCGCCCGAATCGCCCGCGTCACGCACCATCGCTTAGACCTGACACCGACCATGCCCCTGATCGACCTGAAGCTGCTCGACCCGCGCATGGCCGCGCACCTGCCGGCCTACGCCACGCCGGGCAGCGCGGGGCTCGACCTGCGCGCCTGCATCGACACCGCATGCGTGCTCGAACCCGGACAGACCCAACTCATCCCGACCGGCCTGGCCATCCACATCGGCGACCCGGGCCTGGCCGCGATGATCCTGCCGCGCTCGGGCCTGGGCCACAAGCACGGCATCGTGCTGGGCAACCTCGTCGGCCTGATCGATTCCGACTACCAGGGCCCGCTGATGGTGAGCTGCTGGAACCGAGGCAATGCGGTTTTTACCATCGAGCCGATGGAACGGCTGGCGCAGCTGGTGTTCGTGCCGGTGCTGCAGGCCACGTTCCGCGTGGTCGATGCGTTCGACTCCTCGACACGCGGTGCCGGTGGCTTCGGCTCCACGGGGCGAGCATAGCGTGATGGCGATGAACCGTTCATGCATCGCGGGCCTGGCCTTCGCCGTCGCTTCGGGCCTGGCGGGCTGCAACAAGGCTGCGTCCGATGGAGCCGCCAGTCCCGCCATCGGCGCCGCCAGCGGTGCCGGTGCCGAAGCCGCGCGGCCGGCATCGGGCGCAGCGTCGGGCGCCGGCGGCCCGCCGGTCAGCGTGAGCACGGTGCGCGCCCAGCAGCGTGATGTGGATGTGACCCTCGACGTGACCGGTACCGTGACCGCGCTCAACAGCGTCGACGTGCGGCCGCAGGTCAGCAGCATCATCAGCAAGGTTCACATTCGCGAAGGTCAGTTCGTGAAGGCCGGGCAACTGCTCTTCACACTCGATTCGCGCAACGAGGAAGGGGCGGTCGCGAAGGCGCGCTCGCAACTCGTGAAAGACCAGCTGGCGTTGGCCGACTCGCTACGCCAGCTCGAGCGCAGCCGTGACCTGCTGGCTCAGAAGTTCATCTCGCAAGGTGCCGTCGACACCAACCAGACGCTGGTCGACACGCAGCAGGCGGTGGTTGTCGGTGACACCTCCGCCATCAAGACCGCCGAGATCGCGCTGTCGTACACCCGCATCACCGCGCCGAGCTCCGGGCGTGCCGGGGCCATCGGTGTGTACGCCGGCAGCACGGTGCAACCGGGGGTCACCTCGCTCGTCACGATCACGCAACTCGACCCCATCGCCGTGGCCTTCAACCTGCCGCAGCGCAACCTGGCCGACGCGCTGCGCACGCTGCGCAGCGGCGGCGGCAAGGTCACGGCAGTGCTGCCCGAAGGGCGCGGCACGGCCACCGGCAAGCTGCAGTTCGTCGACAACGCGGTGGATGCGAACTCGGGCACGGTGAAGGTCAAGGCCGCGTTCGACAACGCGTCCGAGGCTTTGTGGCCGGGCGCCTTCGTCGGCGTGCAACTTGCCGTGCAGACGCTGAAGGACGCGGTCGTGGTGCCGCAAGCCGCGGTGATCCAGGGGCCGCGCGGGGCCATCGTCTACACCGTCGGGCCGGAGAACAAGGCGGTTTTGAAGCGCGTTGACGTGCTCTATGCCAACGGCCCCGATGCGGTGGCGAGCGGCGTTGCCGCCGGCGAGCGCGTGGTGCTCGACGGGCGCCAGAACGTGCGACCGGGCGCCACGCTGATGGAGCGTGCGCCGGGCGGTGGGCGGCCGGGCCGGCCTGGCTCGGGTGCGTCGGGGGCCTCCGGCGTCTCGGGTGCCCGCGCGGCGTCGGGTGCGGGGCCGGCGCCATGAACCTGTCGGAGCTTTTCATCCGGCGGCCGGTGCTCACCGTGTTGCTGAACGCAGCCATCATCGTGGCCGGCGTGATTGCCTACGAGCGCATTCCGGTGGCGGCGCTGCCGAGCTACAACACGCCGGTCATCAACGTGAGCGCCGCGCTGCCGGGGGCGAGCCCGGAGACCATGGCCACGTCGGTCGCGCTGCAGCTCGAGAAGCAGTTCTCCACGATCCCGGGTCTGTCGGTCATCAGCTCCAGCAACACGCTGGGCAGCACCAACCTGACGCTCGAGTTCGACCAAGGCCGTGACATCGACGCCGCCTCGGTCGACGTGCAGGCCGCCCTGCTGCGAGCGCAGCGTTCGCTGCCGCAAGACATGACGCAGCCGCCGTCGTACCGCAAGGTCAATCCGGCGGATGCACCGGTGCTGCTGCTCACGCTCACGTCGCCGTCGCTGAACCTGTCGGACCTGAACGACTACGCAGAGCATTTGATCTCGCCGACCTTGTCGACGCTGGCGGGCGTGGCGCAGGTCAACATCTTCGGCGCGAAGCGCTATGCGGTGCGCGTGCGGGTGCAGCCGGCGGCGCTGTCGGCACGCAATATCGGCCTCGACGAGCTGAGCGCGGCGCTCACGGCGGCCAACGTCAACACGCCGGTCGGCACGCTCGAAGGAGCGCAGCAGACGCTGACGTTGCAAGCCAACCGGCAACTGCGCAACGCCGCCGAGTTCGCGGACCTGATCGTCAGCAACCGCAACGGCGCACCCGTGCGCCTGCGCGACGTGGCGCTGGTCGAAGACAGCTTCGAGAACGTCAAGACCTTCGCCAGCTTCAACGGCGAGCGCTCGATCACGCTGGCCGTGCTGCGCCAGCCGGATGCGAACACGGTGAAGGTGGTCGATGCGGTGCGCGCGGCGGTGCCGGGCTTCCGGGCGCAGTTGCCGCAGTCGGTGCGCGTGGGCATCGTGAACGACCGCTCGGTGTCCATCCGCGATGCGCTGCACGACGTGACGCTCACGATGCTCGGCACCATCGTGCTGGTGGTGCTGGTGATCTTCCTGTTTCTGCGCCGCTTCGTGGCGACCGTGATCCCGACCTTGTCGCTGCCGGTTTCGCTGGTCGGCGCCATCGCACTGCTCTGGGCTTTCGGCTACACGCTCGACAACGTTTCGCTTCTGGGCATCACGCTGGCCGTGGGCCTGGTGGTGGACGACGCGATCGTGATGCTCGAGAACATCATGCGGCACGTCGAAGACGGCATGCCGCCGTTCCAGGCGGCGCTGCGCGGTTCGCGTGAAGTGGGCTTCACGATCATCTCGATCTCGACTTCGCTGATCGCGGTGTTCATTCCGATCTTCTTCATGCCCGGCGTCATCGGCCTGCTGTTCCACGAGTTCGCAGTGGTCGTGGCGCTGGCCATCGTGGCTTCGGCATTCGTGTCGCTCACGCTGGTGCCGATGCTGGCCAGCCGCTTTCTGTCTGACGAAGCGCACAAGAAGCCGCCCGGCGCGCTGGTGCGCTTGTTCGAGCGTGGCTTCAATTCGGTGCTCGGCGGCTACACGCGCTCGCTCGACAAGGCGCTGCGCCATCGCTTCATCGTGCTGTTCGTGGCTGCACTCACGTTCGCAGCCACCGCGTGGCTGTTCATCGACATCCCGAAGGGCTTCTTCCCCGAAGAAGACATCGGGCAGATTCAGGTGACGACCGAGGCCGCCGAAGACACCTCGTTCGACGCGATGGTTCAGTTGCAGGGGCGTGCCGCAGCCATCATGCGTGAAGACCCGAACGTGCTGGCCGTGAACTCGTTCAACGGCGGCAGCGGGGCGCAGAATAACGGCCGCATGTTTGTCTCGCTGAAGCCACGCGCGGAGCGCGCTGCGATGAAGGAAGTGATCGAGGGCCTGCGCCGCAAGATGCGTGAAGTGGCTGGCATTTCGGTGTTCATGCGCCCGATCCAGAACCTGCAACTCGGCGGCCGCCAGAGCAAGGCGCTGTACCAGTACATCCTGCAAAGTGTGAAGGCCGACGAGTTGAGCGAATGGGCCACGAAGCTGCAGCAGCCGATGCGCGCCGACACGATGTTCCGCGATGTGACGAGCGACTCGCAACTGCGCGGCCTGCAGGCGTCGCTGAAGATCGACCGCGAGCGCGCCAACACGCTGGGCGTGTCGATTGCCGGTGTGCGCACCGCGCTGTTCAACGCCTTCGGCGAGCGCCAGGTGTCGACGATCTATACCAACGTCGACAGCTATCAGGTCATCATGGAAGTGGCACCCGAGGCCAAGCAGGACGAGAGCGCGCTCGGCGCGATCTACGTGCGGTCGAGCAACGGCGCGCTGGTGCCGCTGTCGAGCTTCGCGACGGTCGAGCGCACCGTGGGCCCCACGTCGATCAACCACGCCGGCCAGCTGCAGGCAGTGACGGTGTCGTTCAACCTGGCGCCTGGCGTGGCGCTGGGCGACGCCACCGCGAAGATCGAACAGTATCGCGACCAGATCCAGTTGCCGTCGTCCGTCATCACCACCTACGGCGGCGACGCTGCGGTGTTCAAGAGCTCGCAGGGCAGCCAGGTGGTGCTCATTGTCGCGGCGCTGCTGGTGATCTACGTGCTGCTGGGCGTGCTGTACGAGAGCTACATCCACCCCATCACCATCCTGGCCGGCCTGCCGTCCGCGGCGGTGGGCGCGTTGCTGATGCTGAAGATATTCAACCAGGACCTGACGCTGATCGCGACCATCGGCATCCTGCTGCTGATCGGCATCGTGAAGAAGAACGCGATCATGATGATCGACTTCGCGCTCGACGCGCAGCGCCACCACGGCATGACGCCGCAGCAGGCAATTCGCGAGGCCTGCGTGCTGCGCTTCCGGCCCATCATGATGACGACGCTGGCGGCTCTGATGGGCGCGCTGCCCATCGCGCTCGGCCTCGGTGCCGGTGCCGAGTTGCGCCAGCCGCTCGGCCTGGCGGTGGTTGGCGGGCTGGTGTTCTCGCAGGCCATCACGCTGTACATCACGCCGGTGATCTACCTGGCACTCGACCGCTTCAGCGGCAAGGGGCCGGTCACCACACCCGAAGTCGCACCGGTCACGCCGCTGGCGCAGGACGTGCCGGTCGCCGCGCTACCGGCCGGTAAATCAGTGTAGGGAACTGCCGTTCGGCGCGGTGTTCATCACCGTGAACACCGGCTCGCCGACGCTGCCGGAAGCCACTTCGTTCTCGGTGGCTTCGCGCACGTCGCGCACCACCACATCGAGGCGCAGCGCGATGCCGGCGAGCGGGTGGTTGCCGTCGAGCACCACGTGGTCGGGGTAGACCTCGGTCACGGTGTAGATCGCATCCGCCGGCATGTTGCGCGTGGCAGCGCCGTCGGGCACGCCGTCGAACTGCATGCCCACCTCGACCGCGTCGGGGAAGACCGAGCGGTTCTCGAAGAACACCAGGGCCGGGTCGTATTCGCCGAACGCATGTTCGGGCTCCAGGTGCAGCGCGGTCTCGAAGCCGGGGGCCTGCCCCACCAAGGCTTCCTCGACCTTGGCCAGCAGGTCGTCCCCGCCGAAAAAGAACTCGACCGGGTCGGCCAGTTCGTCGATCAGATTGCCTTGTGCGTCTTGCAGACGCCAGGTCAGGCTGACCACGCAGGGGTGGATAATTTCCATCGGCGAATCATCGCATGGGCCTGTGCCGCAACTGCGTGGGTCGGGCGGGCCCGACGGGCGCGGCATCGCACAATGTAAGGATGCACCTTGCCACTTCGACCCCGTTGCTCGGCGGCTTGTCGCCGCAGGCCTTCATGCGCCGCCATTGGCAAAGGAAGCCGCTGCTGATCCGCCAGGCTGTCCCGAGCGCCACGCTGTTGCCGGGCCGCGCGCAGCTGTTCGAGCTGGCCGCGAGCGACGGCGTGGAATCGCGCGTGATCGAGCAGCGCGCGGGGGGGTGGACGCTGCGCCACGGGCCGTTCAAGCGCGCGGCGCTGCCTGCGCTCAAGCAGCGCGGCTGGACGTTGCTCGTGCAGGGGCTCGACCTGCACCTGGAGGCGGCGCGCCTGCTGCTCGACCGCTTCCGTTTCATCCCCGACGCGCGGCTCGATGACGTGATGGTCTCTTACGCGAGCGACGGCGGCGGCGTCGGCCCCCACGTCGACTCCTACGACGTGTTCCTGCTGCAGACCCTGGGCCGGCGGCGCTGGCGCGTCGGGCGGGTGCGCGACCCGGTGTTCGAGCCTGGCGTGCCGCTCAAGATCCTGCGAGGCTTCGAGCCCGAGCACGATTGGCTGCTGGCGCCCGGCGACATGCTCTACCTGCCGCCCGGCTGGGGCCATGACGGCGTGGCCGAAGGCGAGTGCATGACCTGTTCGATCGGCTTTCGCGCGCCGGGCCGCGAAGAACTCGGCCGCGAAATTCTCCAGCGCATGCTCGACGCTGCCGAGCCGCCCGCCAGCAACCGCCTGTATCGCGATGCCGGCGAGGTGGCAACAGTCGCGCCCGGGCGCATCCCGCCGGCGCTGCATGCGTTTGCGACCGACGCGGTGGCCCGCGTGCTCGCGGCCGACCCCGGATCACTGGCCTGTTCGCTCGGCGAGTTGTTAAGCGAGCCCAAGCCCGGCGTGACCTTCGAACCCGCCGACGCGGTGATGGCGGCACCCTTCGGTGCGCGCCTCGACCGACGCAGCCGCATGCTGTACGACGATGCATTCGTGTTCATCAACGGCGAGTCGTATCGGGCTGCCGGCCGTGACGCCGCGTTGATGCGCGGTCTCGCAGACCGGCGCCAGTTGACCGAGCGCGAGTGCGGCACGTTGTCGATTCCGGCACGTGGCCTGCTGGCAGAGTGGCTGCAGGCCGGCTGGCTGCAACCCCTTGCAGCGAGCGAAGAAGGAGCCTGCCGATGAGCGAAGCCGAATCGCGCCTGATCACCTCGCGCAGCAGCTTTCACGACGCGGTGCGCAGCGGCTTTGCCTCAGCAGCAAGGCTTGGTTGCCGTGAACTCTGGTTATGCGACGCCGACTTTGCCGACTGGCCGCTCGGCGAGCGTTTCGTGATCGAGCAACTTACGTTGTGGGCCACGTCACAGCGCCGCCTCACGCTGCTCGCGAGCCACTTCGACGACGTGGCCCGCCGCCATTCGCGGTGGGTGACTTGGCGGCGCGAATGGGCGCATGTGGTGCATTGCCGCACCAATACGGAACTGGAGCGCAGCCAGTTCCCGTGTGTGATGCTTGCGCCAGGCGCGTTCTCGGTGGCGCTGTCCAGCCCGGTTCAGCACCGTGGCCGCGTGACGGATGTGCCCGCCGATCTGCTGCTTTGGAAGGAGTCGATTGATGCGGTTTTGCAACGTTCAGAAGAGTCGTTCCCTGCAACCACGACCGGGCTCTAGGGAATCTCCCTAGCGCTGGCTATAATCAAAGGCTAGGCACGGAAAAAGCTAGGCTTTCCTTGCCTTTGAACGCTGGGGCTCTGCATAAAGAAGGGTTCCCACAATGACCAGTAATTGTTCGAACCTAATGATTTTGAGGACACATATGAACAAGTCGATCCTGCTCGCTTCCATCGTTGCTGCCGTGGCCCTGACCGCCTGCGGCAAGAAAGAAGAAATGCCTGCTGCCGCCGCTTCGGCCGCCGCCGCCCCGGCGATGGCCGCTGTGGCTTCGGCCGCTGCCAGCGCTGTGGATACCGCCGCTTCCGCCGCTGCCGACGCTGCCACCGGCGCGATGGCCTCCGGTTCGGCCGCCGCCGCTGCCACCGCTGATGCCATGAAGGACGCAGCTGGCAAGGCCGCTGACGCCGCCAAGGACGCTGCTGGCAAGGCCGCCGACGCCGCCAAGGACGCTGCTGGCAAGGCTGCCGACGCTGTCAAGAAGTAATCGGCTCACCCTGATCTGAACAAGCCGCCTTCGGGCGGCTTTTTCATGGTGCGGCCTGCAGGGCGCACTCACTTGGCGCCGCGCTTGTACGAGGTCAGGCAAGGTCCGGCCACACGCTCGGGCGGCCGGCCTCGAGACTATTTCAGGTCTTCCAGCAGCAGCTTCGAGATGCGCTTGCCGGCCTCGCCGGTTTCCGGTTCGCCTTGGTTGTTGAGCACCGTCACGATGCTGCGCTCGCCTTCGCTCTTCACCGAGACGCGGTAGCGCGCCAGGTTGGCGCCGTCGTTCTTCTTCGAGCCGAAGCTGAACAGCTTGCTGAAGAAGTTCGGCTCTTCCTTGCCGGCGAATGCCGGGTCGATGTATCGAACGAAGTACAGGCCTTGGGTGCGGTCGCGGTCTTCAACGGTAAAGCCGCTGCGGTCGAGGGCCACGCCCACACGGCGCCACGCCCGGTCGAAACCATCGTCGACCTGCAGCGTCGGCGCCGGGCGCCCCTCGACCGCCCGGGCCCGTACCGTTGCAGACGGGCCCGCCGAGCTCGCGACTGCGGTCTTCGCCACCTCTTCGGAGGCCCCGAGCTTCTGCATCAGGCGCGCGAGGAATTCGCTTTCGAGTTGCGGGTCGGCCAGGCGCGGCTGCCACACCGTGTTGTCTTTGCGCTCACTCCGGTAGACCTCGATCATGCCGCGGTGGCTGATGTAGATCTCGCTGCCGCCACCGGCGGCGCGTTCGACGCGGGTTCGGAACTTGTCGAGCTCACCCGTCGAGTAGGCCGAGTCGAAGACCTTGCCGACCGAGGCGCGGATCAAGTCCATCGGGATCTTGCCGCGGTTCTCGGCCCAGTCGGTTTCCATCACGCCGGCTGCGCTCTGGTCTTGCACGAGCACGAAGCCGCGCTCCTTCCAGAACGATTGCAACTGCGGCCACAGCTGTTCGGCCGTGAGCGAGGTGCGCAGCCAGCGCTCGTTGCCCAGGCGTTCGAGCTTGACCTCACCGAGCGACTGCGGCGCCACGACCGCAGGTTGTGCCGCGCCGACCGTTGCCGCCGCCGGCGCGCCGGCCTGGTAGGCCGCAGCGCTGACCGAGCCGCTTTGCACCTGCTGGTAGCGCGAGTCGCGCTTGAGTTGGGTCAGGTCGGGCGGCACCTCGAGGCCGGCGGTCTTGTTGCCGCTGCTGGTGCGGTAGTCGATCTTGTCGCCTGCCAGCAAGTCGCCGACCGTGGAACAACCGGCCAGCGACATGGCGGCTACGAGCGCGAGCACGGACACGGGAGCGGAAAAGGAACGGGTCACGGGATGCATCTCCAGGGGGTTCGCCGCACAGCGCGCGGCTGCAACAGGCGTTCGGTCACGTTGGGAAAACGGGCGGCTGAGCGGGGTCAAAGAAGGCCCGACTCGCGCATCGCCTGCTCGACGACCACCTGACCCACGGGGGTGAGGGGGGTGATCGGCAGGCGCAGCGCGGCGCCGCAAACGCCCAGGCGCTGCAGCGCCCATTTGGCGGGTGCGGGGCTCGGCTCCACGAACAGGTTCATGTGCAGCGGCAGCAACTTCAAATGAAGCGCCGCCGCCTCTTTCGCGTTGCCGGCCAAGGCTGCCACGCACAGCTTATGCATGGCACGCGGAGCAACGTTTGCGGTGACGCTGACGTTGCCCTGGCCGCCCAGGAGCATCAGCGCAACGGCCGAGGCGTCGTCACCTGAATACACCGAGAAGCTGGCGGGCGCATGCTTGATCAGAAACGATGCACGTTCGATGTCGCCCGTGGCTTCCTTGATGCCGATGATGCCGGGCACCTGGGCCAGCCGCAGCGCCGTGCCGGCCTGCATATCGGCCACGGTGCGGCTCGGCACGTTGTAGAGCACCATCGGAATGTCGACCGCCTCGGCGATGGTCTTGAAGTGCTGGAAAATGCCTTCCTGCGTGGGCTTGTTGTAGTAAGGCACAACCGACAAGGTGCAGTCGGCGCCGACCTTCAGCGCAAAGCGCGCAAGTTCCACGGCCTCGCGCGTCGAGTTGCCGCCGGCACCGGCCATGATGGGCACACGCCCCTTCGCGTGCTCGACGGTCACGCGGATGATCTCGCAGTGCTCCTCGACCGACACGGTGGGCGACTCGCCGGTGGTGCCGACCACGCAGATGCAGTCGGTGCCTTCGGCGATGTGCCAATCGATCAGCTTGCGCAGGGCTGGGTAGTCGATGCTGCCGTCGTCGCACATCGGCGTCACGAGGGCAACAATGCTGCCAACAATCGGTTTCATGGGGAGTCCTCTGAATCGCGAGATTTTACCTGCCCCGCCGCGCCCGCTCAGCCGGCCAGCGGGTGTCGCGCAGGCGCGGCAGCTTGGGCGTGTTCGCGCACCGCGGCGATGCGCTGCACGAAGCGAGGCGGGTCGGCCTCGAAGCCGTCTTCGAAGGCCACCACACGCAGACCTTGCACCGCGCTCAGAAGTTCACCCGGGCGCAGCAGGAACTGCGGATTCGAGGGCTTGCCGACGGTCTCGTTGCCAGCGCTGAAGGTCTCCCAGATCAGCACGCCGCCGTCGGCCAGGCTGGCCAGGATCACCGGCAGCAGGGGTCGCCAGAGGTAGTTGGTGACGACGACCGCATCGAAGCGGCGCCCGGCGAGCGGCCAGGGGCCGTTCTCGATGTCGGCCGTGATCACTTCTGCCATGCCGCTCAAGGGCTGTAGCGCAGCTGAATCCCGGTCGACGCCGGTGACATGGCAGCCGCACGCAGCGAACCAGCGCAGGTGCCGGCCAGAGCCGCACGCCACGTCGAGCAGCGTTGCGCCAGGCACCACCAGGTGCGACCAGCGGCGCACCCATGCGGAAGGTGACGGCCCGCCGTGCGCCTGACCCGCGTCACCGCTCATGTCAGAAGCAGTTCCACAGCTGGGTTGCCAACGTCATGGCCATGTCGGGGCGCAAGTAGGCAGCGAACACTGCGCCCAATGCGGCGGCGAGCGCTGCGCCGAGCACACCCCAACCGGCCGCGCGGCGCAGTCTCACGCAGGCACCGCCACCGCAGGCACAGCGAGCCGTTCGATGGCCTGTTCGCGCACCGGCAGGTTGATGAGCGCGGCGAACACGCCGAGCGCAACCGTGATCCACCAGACCAGGTCGTAGCTGCCGGTCATGTCGTACAGGCGCCCGCCGAGCCACACGCCGAGGAAGCTGCCGAACTGGTGAGCGAGGAACACGAAGCCACCCAGCATGGACAGATAGCGCACGCCGAAGGTCTGAGCAATCAGTGCGTTCGTCGGCGGCACGGTGGACAGCCACAGCGTGCCCATCACGGCGGCGAAGATGTACACGCTCCAGGGGGTCAGCGGCACCAGCAGGAAGACCGTGATCACCACCGCGCGCAAGGCATAGATGCCGCTCAGGATGTAGTTCTTCGGCATCACCGCGCCCAGCGAGCCCGCGGCGTAGGTGCCGATCACGTTGAACAGGCCGATCAGCGCGAGCGCGGTCGTGGCCACGTTCGGCGTCAGGCCGTGGTCCTTCAGGTAGCTGGGCATGTGGATGCCGATGAACACCACCTGAAAGCCGCAGACGAAGTAGCCCGCCATCAGCAGCTTGAAGCTGCGGTGGCCGAAGGCCTCGCGCAGCGCAGCACCCATGCTCTGCTGCGCTGTGGTGGGCGCGGCCTGCGGCGCTTCTTTCAGGCCGAATGCCAGCGGCACGATGGCGAGCGCGAAGAACCCGAGGAAGAACAGCGCGTTCTGCCAACCCACACCGGCGATCAGGCCGCTTTCGACGGGCACCATCAGGAACTGGCCGAACGAGCCGGCAGCAGCCGTGACGCCCATCGCCCAGCTGCGCTTGTCGGCAGCCACGTTGCGGCCGATCACGCCGTACACCACCGCGTAGGTGGTGCCCGACTGCGCCATGCCAATCAGCAAACCGGCGCTGCCCATGAACGCCAGCCCCGACGCCGACACGCCCATCAACACCAGGCCGCTGGCATAGAGCAGGCTGCCGACGATCAACACCCACAGCGCGCCGAAGCGGTCGGCGATGGCGCCGGCGAACGGGCTCGTCAACCCCCAGGCCAGGTTCTGCACCGCGATGGCCATGGCGAAGGTCTCGCGCGTCCAGCCGCGGTCCATCGTGACCGGCTGCAGCCACAGGCCGAAGCCATGGCGAATGCCCATCGAGAGCGTCACGATCATGGCGCCGCACAGCAGCACCTGGCGCATCGACAGGGGGTGCGCGGCGAGTCGATCATCAGGCTGCGCTCGCAGCGTCGATGCGCTGGATGGCATCGGCGTCGAGCGTCAGGTGCGCGGCCGCGACCAGCCCGTCGAGCTGCGCCAGCGAGGTGGCGCTGGCAATCGGCGCCGTGATGCTCGGCCGCGCGATCTGCCACGCGAGTGCCACTTGCGCGGGCGTGGCGTTGCAGCGCCGGGCCTCGTCGTCGAGCGCGTCGAGCACGCGCAGGCCGCGTGGGTTGAGGTACTTCTTGACGCCCTGGCCGCGCGCGCTCTGCGCCAGGTCGGCCTCGCTGCGGTACTTGCCGGAGAGGAAGCCGCTGGCCAGCGCGAAGAAGTTGATGACGCCGATGCCGCGTTCGACGCACACCGCTTCGAGTTCGGCTTCGAACGCCGGGCGCTCGACCAGGTTGTAGAGCGGCTGCAAACACTCGTAGCGCGGCAGCCCGTGGGCACGGCTCACGTCGAGCGCCTGAGTCAGCCGGGCGGCGCTGAAGTTGGACGCACCGACCGCGCGCACCTTGCCGGCCTTGATGAGGTCGGCGAACGCGCCCATCGTGTCTTCGAGCGGCACGCCGGCGTCGTCGTCATGCGACTGGTACAGGTCGATCACGTCGGTCTGCAGGCGCCCGAGCGACGCCTCGACCGCGGTGCGAATGTAGGCCGGCGCCAGGCCGATCTTGCCGCCGCCCATGTCCTTGCCGAGCTTGGTGGCGATGACGACCTGGCTGCGTTTGCCGCTCTTCGCCAGCCACTTGCCGATGATGGTTTCGGACTCGCCACCGGCGTGGCCCGGCACCCAGCGCGAGTACACATCGGCGGTGTCGATGAAGTTCATGTCCGCATCGACCCAGGCGTCGAGCAGCTGGAACGAGGTGGCTTCGTCGACAGTCCAGCCGAACACGTTGCCGCCGAAGCACAGGGGTTTGACCTGCAGGCCGGACTGGCCGATTTCGCGGGTGTTCATGGCGGGAGCCTCTCGCAGTGAAGCCCTGCATTCTTGCAGGCTCCTAGAATTCCCGCCCATGGCAACCAAACCCCCTTCCAGCGCCGGCGGCACCTACGGCGAAGCATCGATCCGCGTCCTCAAGGGTCTGGAGCCCGTCAAGCAGCGCCCGGGCATGTACACCCGCACCGACAACCCGCTGCACATCCTTCAGGAGGTGATCGACAACGCGGCCGACGAGGCACTGGCCGGTCACGGCAAGCGCATCGACGTGACCTTGCATGCCGATGGTTCGGTCAGCGTGGAAGACGATGGCCGGGGCATTCCGTTCGGGCTGCACCCCGAAGAGAAGGTGCCGGTGCTCGAGATCGTTTTCACCCGGCTGCACGCCGGTGGCAAGTTCGACAAGGGCTCGGGCGGCGCCTACAGCTTTTCGGGCGGCTTGCACGGCGTGGGCGTGAGCGTGACGAACGCGCTGTCGAAGCGGCTCGACGTGACGGTGTACCGCGAAGGCCAGGTGGCTGCACTGAGCTTCGCCGGCGGCGACGTGGTGCAGGCACTGACCGTGCGAAAGGCGGCGGCAGGTGACCGCAAGGGCGGCACCACCGCGCGGGCCTGGCCCGATGCGAAGTACTTCGAAAGTGCCGAGTTGCCGAAGGCAGAACTCACGCACCTGCTGCGCAGCAAGGCCGTGCTGATGCCCGGCGTGACCGTGACGCTCAGCATCGAGAAGACCGGTGAGAAGGCGAGCTGGCTCTACAAGGGCGGCCTGCGCGACTACCTGATGCAAACGCTCAACGCCGACCCGGTGATCCCGCTCTTTGAAGGCGCCCACTACGCCGATGGCAGCGAGACCGAGAACGTCGCCGAAGGCGAGGGCGCCGCCTGGTGTGTGGCCTTCACCGACGTAGGTTCGCCGGTGCGCGAAAGCTATGTGAACCTGATCCCCACAGTGGCTGGCGGCACCCATGAATCCGGATTGAAAGACGGGCTGTTCCAGGCCGTCAAGGGGTTCATCGACATGCACAGCTTGCTGCCCATGGGCGTGAAGCTGATGCCCGAAGACGTGTTCTCGCGGGCCAGCTTCGTGCTCAGCGCGAAGGTGCTCGACCCGCAGTTCCAGGGCCAGATCAAGGAGCGCCTGAACTCGCGCGATGCGCTGCGGCTGGTCTCGAACTGCGTCAAGCCGGCGCTCGAACTGTGGCTGAACCAGCACGTGGACTTCGGGAGGAAGCTGGCCGACCTCGTGATCCGGCAAGCACAGACGCGCCAGCGGGCCAGCCAGAAGGTCGAGAAGCGCAAGGGCTCGGGTGTGGCCGTGCTGCCCGGCAAGCTGACCGACTGCGAAAGCCGTGACCTGAACCTGAACGAGATCTTCCTCGTCGAGGGCGATTCGGCCGGCGGCAGCGCCAAGATGGGCCGCAACAAGGCGACGCAGGCGATCCTGCCACTGCGCGGCAAGGTGCTCAATGCGTGGGAAGTCGAGCGCGACCGCCTATTCGCCAACAACGAGATCCACGACATCGCAGTCGCCGTGGGTGTGGACCCGCACGGCGCGAACGATTCGCCCGATCTGAGCGGCCTGCGCTACGGCAAGATCTGCATCCTGAGCGACGCCGATGTCGACGGCTCGCACATCCAGGTGCTGCTGCTCACGCTGTTCTTCCGGCACTTCCCGAAGCTCATCGAGACCGGCCACATCTACATCGCCAAGCCGCCGCTGTTTCGCATCGACGCGCCGGCGCGCGGCAAGAAGCCGGCCGCCAAAATCTATGCGCTGGATGAAGGCGAACTCACCGCCACGCTCGACAAGCTGCGCAAGGAGGGCGCGCGTGAAAACGCGTGGAGCATCAGCCGCTTCAAGGGCCTGGGCGAGATGAACGCCGAGCAGCTGTGGGACACCACGCTCAACCCCGACACGCGCCGGCTCTTGCAGGTCGAGTTCGCCGCGCTCGGCTTCACCGAAACCGTGGCGTCGCTCACCAAGCTGATGGGCAAGGGCGAAGCGCAGGCGCGGCGCGACCTGATGGAGTTGCGTGGCGACGATGTCGAGGTGGATGTGTGAACGGCATGGCGGTGCGCCTGCGCCCCACGATGAGCTCCGACCTCGACTTCGTGATCTCGGTCGAGCAGGACGCGCTGAACCGGCCTTTCATCACACCGTGGGATCGCACGCAGCACGAGGGTGCGATCCGCTTTCCCGACTTCCGCCATTTCGTCGTCGAGGCCGGCACGGGCTACGCGTCCGCGGGCTTCGTGATCCTGCAGGGTTGCCGCAACCCGCACCGCTCGATCGAGCTCAAGCGCATGGTGCTGCTGCCGAGCGCACAAGGCGTTGGTGTGGGCCGGGCCTGCCTGCGCTTGCTGGCAGCCATGGCGTTCCGTGACCTGCATGCCCATCGCTTCTGGCTCGACGTGAAGGCCCGCAACGTGCGCGCTCAGGCGCTGTACCGCGGTGAAGGGTTCGTCGAGGAAGGGCGCTTGCGCGAAAGCGTTCGCACTGATGACGGCTACGACTCGCTGATCGTGATGGCCATGCTGGAAGCGGAACACGCGGCCCTGCAACAGCAGGCCCACGGCCAGGGCGCCGCCTGACACCCCAAGGAGACAGACGATGAAGTCGACCATGATGGACGTGCCCTTGTCGCTGAACCACCTGCTCGAACGCGCGGGCACGATCTTCGGTGGCAATGCCATCGTGTCGCGCCTGCCGGACAAGAGCCTCGTGACGCACACCTACGCGCAGTACCACCGCCGCACCCGCGCGCTGGCCTCGGCGCTGCGCTCGCTCGGCCTGCATGCCGGCGACCGCGTGGCCACGCTCAGCTGGAACCACCACGCGCATCTCGAGTGCTACTTCGGCATTCCGGCGGCGGGTGGCGTGATGCACACGCTGAACATCCGCCTCGCTCCCGACGAGATCGGCTGGATCGCCGGTGACGCGCAAGACCGCATCCTGATCGTCGACGATGTGCTGTTGCCGCTGTACAGGCAGTTCGCGCACCTGCACACGTTCGAGCATGTCGTCGTGTTCCCGTTCTCGGGTGCAGCGGTGCCGCCGGAGTTTCTGGACTACGAGCAACTGCTGGCCGGCGCCGACCCCGATGGCTTCACGTACGCAGCGCACGACGAGAACAGTCCCACGTCGATGTGCTACACGTCGGGCACCACGGGGCGCCCCAAGGGCGTGGTGTATTCGCACCGCTCGACCATGTTGCACACGCTCGTCGGCTGCATGGCCGATTGCTGGGACTTGCGCGGCAGCGACGTGATGCTGCCCGTCACGCCCATGTTCCACGCCAACTGCTGGGGCCTGCCGTACGGCGCGGTGATGCTGGGCACGAAGATCGTCTTCCCCGGCCCGCACCTGCACCCCGATGACCTGCTCGACCTGATGCAGATCGAGCCGCCCACCTTGTCGGTCGGCGTGCCCACCATCTGGATGGGGCTGATCCAGGCGTTCGAGCGCGCGCAGGCGCAGACGCCGGGGCGCTGGACGATGCCTGAAGGTCTGCGCTCCATGGTCGGTGGCGCGGCTGTGCCGGAGGCCTTGATCCGTTCGTTCGCGCGCCACGGCGTCACGCTCGGCCAGGGCTGGGGCATGACGGAGACCTCGCCACTCGCGACCGTCTCATACCTCCGCGCCGAGCTGAAGGATGCGTCGGAAGACGAGCACTTCCGCCGCGCCGCGATGGCCGGCTGCCCGGTGCCGCTGGTCGACCTGCGCATCCGCACTGAAGACGGTCTCGATGCGCCATGGGACGGCAAGACGCAAGGCGAGATCCAGGTTCGTGGGCCGTTCATCACCGGCTCGTACCACCAGGTTCCGGTCACCGAAGACAAGTTCACGCGCGACGGGTGGCTGCGCACTGGCGATGTCGCCACCATCGACGAACTTGCCTTCGTGCGCATCACCGACCGCACCAAAGACCTCATCAAATCGGGTGGCGAGTGGATCAGCTCGGTCGATCTCGAGAACGCGTTGATGGCCCACCCGGCCATCGCCGAAGCGGCGGTCATCGCCATCCCGGACGAGAAGTGGAGCGAGCGGCCGCTGGCCTGCATCGTGCTTAAACCCGGCCAGCACCTGGCGCTCATCGACGTGGCCGGCACACTTGGTGCGCACTTGCTGCGACACGGCTTTGCGAAGTGGCAGGTGCCCGACCGTTTCGAGGTGATCGACGCCGTGCCGCGCACCTCGACCGGCAAGTTCTGGAAGCTCAAGTTGCGCGAGCGCTTCCCGCGTTAGGCAGTCCCTGCCAGCTTCGGAACCGGCGACGAGTGCTAGACTTGACCATCCTTGGTCAATAGAGGTCTGCCATGCAAATCAACATCTATGAAGCCAAGACGCAGCTGTCGCAGCTCGTCGATGCTGCACACCGTGGCGAGACCATCATCATTGCCAAGGCCGGTACACCGTTGGCCAAGCTCGTGCCGCTCGGTCATGGCCCGAAACGCAAGATCCAGTACGGGTTGATGAAGGGCGAGATCAGAATCGCCGCCGATTTCGACGCACCTCTGCCCGACGACTTGCTGGCGCAGTTTGAAGGGCACGAAGGCCCGGGCACGGCTTGAAGCTGCTGATCGATACGCACATCCTGTTGTGGGTGATGCAGGATGCGCGGCAACTTGGCCGGGCAGCGCGGCGTTTGCTGAATGAGGCCGATGCGATCCACGTCAGCAGCGTTTCGTTGTGGGAGATTGCGATCAAGACCGCCCTTGGCAAACTCCGGGTGGACCAAGGCGAGCTCGACACCCAACTCGACAAGATTGGCTTCGCGCCACTGCCCGTCACGTGGGCCCACACGCGCGGGTTGCGCAGCCTGCCGTTGCTGCACGGTGATCCGTTTGACCGGATGCTGGTTGCGCAAGCCTTGAGCGAGCCATTGCACTTGCTCACACACGATGTGGCCCTTCGGCCCTATTCCGATCTGGTCATCGTGATTTGAAGCGACGACCCTGCCCTCGAAACCGATGATTTGCAATGTCTGACCTCTTCACGACGCCGCCTGCCAACTCCGACGCCGTTTCTCTTTCCCAGTACGCCGAACGCGCCTACCTCGAGTACGCGCTGAGCGTGGTCAAGGGCCGCGCGCTGCCCGACGTGTGCGACGGCCAGAAGCCGGTGCAGCGGCGCATCCTGTACTCGATGGAGCGCATGGGCTTGGCCTTCACCACCGCGAGCGGGCCGAAGGCGGTGAAGAGTGCCCGCGTGGTGGGCGACGTGCTCGGCAAGTTCCACCCGCACGGTGACACGGCCGCCTACGACGCGATGGTGCGCATGGCGCAGGACTTCGCGCAGCGCTACCCGCTGATCGACGGGCAAGGCAACTTCGGCTCGCGTGACGGCGACGGCGCGGCGGCCATGCGCTACACCGAGGCGCGCCTGGCGCCCATCACGCGGCTGCTGCTCGACGAGATCGACGAAGGCACGGTCGACTTCATTCCCAACTACGACGGCTCGACCGAAGAGCCGCGCCTGCTGCCGGCCCGCCTGCCCTTCGTGCTGCTCAACGGCGCGAGCGGCATTGCCGTGGGCCTGGCCACCGAAGTGCCGAGCCACAACCTGCGCGAGGTGGCAGCGGCGGCCGTTGCACTCATCCGCAACGACAAGCTCGCGGACGATGAGTTCGCGCAACTCATTCCCGGCCCCGACTACCCCGGCGGCGCCCAGATCATCAGCAGCACCGACGACATCCGCGCGGCCTACGCCACCGGCCGGGGCAGCCTGAAGGTGCGCGCGCGCTGGAAGATCGAAGACCTGGCGCGCGGGCAATGGAACCTGGTCGTCACCGAGCTGCCGCCGGGCACCAGCACGCAGAAGGTGCTGGAAGAGATCGAGGAGCTGACCAACCCGAAGGTCAAGGCCGGCAAGAAGACGCTCGGCACCGAACAGCAGCAGCTTCGCGCCAGCGTGCTCGGCGTGCTCGACGCGGTGCGCGACGAGTCGAGCAAGGACGCGCCGGTGCGCCTGGTGTTCGAGCCCAAGACGCGCACCGTCGAGCAGGCCGAACTCATCACGCTGCTGCTCGCCCACACCTCGCTCGAAAGCTCGGCGCCGATCAACCTGACGATGGTCGGCGCCGACGGCCGGCCCACGCAGAAGAGCCTGCGGCAGATGCTCGCCGAGTGGGTCGGCTTCCGCATGGCCACCGTGCAGCGGCGCACCCAGTTCCGGCTCGCGAAGGTGCTCGACCGCATCCACATCCTCGAGGGGCGGCAGCTCGTGCTGCTGAACATCGACGAGGTCATCGCCATCATTCGCGGCGCCGACGAACCGAAGGCCGCGTTGATCGCGCGCTTCGCGTTGAGCGACCGGCAGGCCGACGACATTCTCGACATCCGCCTGCGCCAGCTCGCGCGGCTGGAGGCCATCAAAATCGAGCAGGAGCTGGCGACGCTGCGTGGCGAGCAGGGCAAGCTCGAAGACATTCTGGGCAACCCGGCCTCGCTGAAGCGCACGGTCATCAAGGAGATCGAGGCGGACGCGAAGCAGCACGGTGACGACCGCCGCACGCTGATCCTGGCCGACAAGCGCGCCGTGGCCGAAGTGAAGGTCGCCGACGAGCCCGTGACGGTCGTTGTCAGCCAGAAGGGCTGGGTGCGCGCACTCAAGGGTCACGAAGTCGATAGCGCCACGCTCGCGTTCAAGGCCGGTGACATGCTGAACAGCACCTTCGCGTGCCGAAGCGTCGATGCGCTGCTGGTCTTCGGCAGCAACGGGCGCGTGTATTCGTGTGCCGTGAGCCAGTTGCCCAGCGGGCGGGGCGACGGTGTGCCGATCACGACGATGATCGATCTGGAATCGGGCACGCAGCCGGCGCACTACTTCGCCGGTGCGGCGGCGCAGACGCTTTTGCTGGCCGGCAGTGGCGGCTACGGCCTGCTCGCGACTGTGGGCGATCTGCTTTCGCGCCAGAAGGGCGGCAAGGCTTTCCTCGCGCTCGAAGTCGGTGAAACACCCCTCGCACCCAGCCCCGCGCAGGGTGCGGCTCAGGTGGCTTGCATGTCCGCAAGCGGGCGCCTGCTGGTGTTCCCGCTCGACGAACTGAAGCGTCAGCCCAAGGGCGGGCGCGGCCTGACGTTGATGGACCTCGACGCGAAAGACCTGCTCGCGGGCTGCATTGCCTTTGGCGCTGCGCTGCGGGTGCTCGGTGTGGGCCGCGCAGGCAAGCCGAAGGACGAGCCGTTGAAAGGCGCCGCGCTGCTGGCGCACGTGGGCAAGCGCGCACGCAAGGGCAAGGCGCTGGATCTGGGGATGAGGGCGCAGAAGCTCGTCGGTGCCTGACCGAATGCGCTGCGCCTTCGTCCTACAGCGGGCGGTGGCAGCGCCTGACTGATGCGCGCTGCGGCCGGCGTTTCAATGGGCTTCGTTGCACCGGTGCGTACCGGTGAGCCCGTTGAAACTCTGTCTGGAGATGCACGCCTCATGAACACCGACGCCACCACCCATGCCACTGGCACCGATACCGCACTGCACGACGCCACCCATGACGCCACCGAAAGCCACGCTCACCTGTGGAAGCTCATCAAGGGCACGCGCTTCGCCATGTTCACGACGCGCAGCGCCAGCGGCCACCTTCATTCCCGCCCGATGACCACGCAGAACGCAAGCGTCGATGCAGACGACAGCCTGTGGTTCTTCATGTCCCGCCGTGGTGACCCGGTGGCCGACCTGGTTGCCGAACCGGTGGTGAACGTGGCCTACGCGAACCCTGACGACGACTGCTATGTGTCGGTCTGCGGCGTTGCGGCCGTGATCGAGAACCACGCCAAGAAGCGGCAGCTCTGGACCAAGATGGCGCAGGCCTGGTTCCCCGGCGGTGTGGACGACCCTGACCTTGCGCTCGTGCAGGTTCGCATCCACGAAGCCCACTACTGGAACGTGAAGAGCAGCAAGGTGATGCAGCTGGTGCACATGGCCAAGGCCGTCATCACCGGCGAACAGCCCAAGGGCCTGGGCGAGCACGGCGAGATTCACATGCGCTGAACCGCGCGAGGCTTCAGGAGTCTTGCGAAGTGAGCGTCACGTTCGACATCACCCACACCACGCATTACCAGTACGCCCAACCCGTCGATCTGGCGGAACACCGCGTGATGTTCCGCCCGCGCGGCAGCCATGATCTGCGGGTGCTCGCGACCGACATGCAGGTCACGCCCGAGCCGGTCGACGTGCGGCTGATCCAGGACGTGTACTCGAATTCGGTGGCGGTGGTGAAGCCGCAAAGCCCGGCGAGCGAGTTGATGATCACCTGCTCGTTCACCGTCGAGCACACCGGCACGCGCGCCCTCGACCTGCCGTTGGCCGAGCACGCGCAGCAGTACCCGTTTGCCTACAGCAGTGAAGAGTCGATTGCGCTGCAACACTACCTGGCGCCCTATTACGACGACCCGACGGGCGAGTTGCAGCAGTGCGCTCGGCAATTCGTTCAAGCCGAAGGCCCCACCGGAACGCTGGACCTGCTGGTCAACATGACGCAGTGGATTCGCGACAGCATGACCTACCTGGCGCGCTTCGACGAGGGCGTGCAAACGCCCTACGACACGCTGCGGCTGCGCTCGGGCACCTGCCGCGACTTTGCCACGCTGATGATCGAAGCCATACGCCGCCTGGGCTATGCGGCGCGTTTCGTGTCGGGCTACCTGTACACGCCTTGGCTCGACGCGGCGGATGGCAGCTACGTCGGTACCGGCGCCACGCACGCGTGGGTGCAGGTGTACCTGCCCGGCGCGGGCTGGATGCCGTTCGACCCGACCAACAACCTGATCGGCGGCACCGACCTGATCCGCGTGGGCGTGGCCCGACACGCCAGCATGGCGTCGCCGGTCATCGGGTCGTGGCACGGTTTCCCGGGCGACTTCATGGGCATGTTCGTCGACGTTCAGGTGCGCAAGCGCGCCTGAACGGCACGCCCGCCATGGCTACCGGCTACCGGC